>Ga0233429_1000552_pt1 | contig 58424 bp, 5 predicted proteins | sample SI_118_April2016_3_FD_179879 | JGI IMG/M metagenome (GOLD analysis project Ga0233429, IMG submission 179879) | Seawater microbial communities from Saanich Inlet, British Columbia, Canada - SI_118_April2016_135_MG | ecosystem: Environmental > Aquatic > Marine > Inlet | place: Canada: British...
GAACCTGAAGTAGTTAAAGAAGAAGATTCAGGAATAGTAGATTTTAAAATTTCTCTTGATTATATTAAATATCAAAAAATATTAAAAAAATATAATGATGAACAAATAAGTAGAGTAAGAGAACAGGTATTATCAGAAATTGAAAATAATCCTGAAAGATCTCCACTAATTACTTATCATAATCCTTTACATTGGAATGAATTATTAGAGTTTATTGATGGTGTTATCCCAAAAATGGGAACAGCTAATGTTATTAGAGATTCAGATTATATGTTAAGTTTAGCAAGGATTGCAGCAATGTATCATGATGTTGGTTATTATATTAATGATGGGCAAGGGATTGCAAAAGGTCATGAAGATAAGAGTATCCAATTTGTTGAAGATAACTTTGAAGCTCCTGTTCTTGATAAAATTTATGTTAAATTTATGATAGATATGACTAAATTAGAATTGGGTAGTGAGTTTAAAGCTAAAGTTGAATTAATGGACAGAGTACATAAAAATATTGAAGATTATTTATTAGGTCCTAAAAAAGTATTATCAGATGAATCTATTATATTACTTGTTAAAACATTTAAACTTGATTTAAACAGACCAAAACATGAATTAGTGAAAGATTTAACAAATATTCAGGATGTGTTACTGACAGCAAAAGTTGTTGCTGTCTCTGATATTTATGGGCAAGCAGATAGTTATATTAGTTCAATACCTGGGTTACAAGAAGAGTTTGCTTCAGATAACTCACCAGTAAATGCAGGTTCTGCTATTGAACAGATTGCAAATACTCCGGCATTTCTTAAGTTTACAGAAGGATCCAGATTATCTTATTTATTTGATGGTTTAAGTGGTGCAAGTGGTAATCTAGGAATTAATAGATTTGTACCAGATGAATTTAAACAAAAGAGAAATCGAAATATTGCATTGATGAATAGAATCAATGAGTTAGTTGGATTAATTAAAGAAGGAAAAGCACTTGATTCACAAGTTTATGAATTATTTGGAATTATTGATGAACTTGATCTAAGTAAAGAAATGAAAGAACAAATATTTGGAAAAAAGAGAACTAAAGATGAGATAATTGAAGCTGAGAGAACTGAAGATGAGGTAACTGAAGATGAGAAAATTGAAGCTGAGAAAAAAGAGAAAGGTGAAATTAATTTACTTATCGATGATGGAATAGTATTTGTTGATGATAAACAAGAAGAATTGAAATTATTAGCAGCTAAAAATGAACCTGTTTGGGTTAAAGTCACATTTAAAAGTGGAACAGCCTTTTCTGGTGTACTAATAAGTACTGATAATGGTTATATTAATTTAGAAGTACAACATAAAAATGGAAAAACAGGTGCTTCACTTCCACTTGATGAAGTTGTAACATATAACAAAATTTCAGATGAACAAGAAGAAAGGATAATAAAGAGTTATTCAATAAGAAGAGCATTTGTACAAGTATTAGGTAAAAAATATCGTAAGCAAGAAGAAATGTATGATGCAATTGATCCACTAACTGAAGCATATATTGATAATGAAAAAGGTGTAATAACTGTAGAATCAATGAGGAAAATCTTGTCTGATAATAAGGTTATACAAAAATCTGCATTTAATAGGTTTGCATTGGAATTATTTAGGGAAGTTAGGCTTACTGATGAAGAATCAGTGTTTGAAGATCTATATACTCATTTATATAATATTGATGAATTTAAAGATGAGTTAACTAATCTTATAATAACAAAAGCAGAAGAATCATTTGCTAAGAAAGCTGCAGAAGAAGCTAAAACAGCTGCAGAAAAATTAGTTGCTGAAGTAGGAGCAAAATCAGTAGAGGAAGCAAAAGCAGAAGTTTCAGAATCAGATGTTGTAGTAAAACCTGAACCTGAAGTAGCTATTGATGAAGTTGTTCCTGAGCTTGATGTTGAGGTAGAACCAGTGGTTGCTGAGCCTGAAGTAGTTGATATTCCTGACGTGGAATTAGTTGAACATGATCAAGAATTATTAGTTGCATTAGAGGCATTTATTGATCCTTCATTAGTTAATGATATTACTAAAGTTGAATATGTAGTAGATAATGAAAATGTTTATGATGTAATTGTTGAAAGAGATAATAAGAAATATGTATTACAATTTAGATTTGATAATCTCTTTGTTTATAGAGAAAATACTAAAGGTATTCTTAGTAAATTAAATGATGCAGAAACAAGACAAGTATTAGATAATACTTTTAAATATATGGCTAGTGAGAGGGAAAAAGGACCAAGTGAATATGATACAATTGAAGAGAACACATTAAACAAATTATTAGTATTATATTACAGCACATTAGATGAGGTAAATAATTCTCCATTAAAAGGTTTATTTAGAACTTTAAGAAAAATGGATCATGTAGTAGATATATTCCTTTCAAGGTTGAAAAAAAGTAATGAAGTAAGAACATCAACACCAGATGAATTAAAAGCAATTGATAATGATCTAAGAACTAATAGGCCAAATTTACTTAAACTAATGGATAATCATGCATTTGATGAAAATGAGAAAAATAGGTTATATCTTGGAAATTCAGTAAGAAGTAAACTATATGGTGCACTTGGATTGTATACTCCATTTATGAGAACTATTCATGTGAACTCTGAATATTATACAAACTTAGATGATTATTTCATGGTATTGACTCATGAAGTTGCTCATCATGTATGGGAAAGATTAGATAAAGAAAATCAAGTTAAAATAAGTGATCGTATTGATAATGCACCTGTTGATGGGGAATTTAATCTAGGGAAAATAAGAGATGCAATTAAATCAATAGGTTATAACAGAAAAACTAAGAAAACATTGACAAATGAAGCATTTGCATTTATTATGGAATCATTATTACATGAAAAATCAAGAACTATTGAATACTTAGATGAACCAATTACATTAAGTGATGCTGATATAAACTTCTTTATGCAAATGTCTGGATTTGATGAGGATGATATTCATTTATTATCTAGTGAAATTCGTGATAATGATGCTAAAGAAATTTCTGAAAAAGTAGAAAAAGAGAGAGTAAGACAAGAATGGATAACTAGTTCATGGGATGAATTCTTTGATGCATCATTTGGGTTTATGAAAGCATGGATAGATAAAGAAAAATTAGATTCAAGTGCTACTAGAATTCAACTATCTGATGCTGATAAAGAATATAACTCAAGAAGGAAAAAATTATCAAGTAAAAAACCTCTGGTTGTTGATTTTGATGGAACAGAAGATGCTCTTGATTTATTTGGTGAACCAATTCCTGAAGAGAATAGAATAAAAGGTCTTCAAGTTAAATTAGGATTAGTTGAAAGAATACTTCAAGCAGAAAAAGAAACACCTAATCAAGTTATTGAAATTAAAGAATCTATTAATTTGAGAACTGGTTTAGATAGAGAACGTAAAAAACATACATTAATAGCAACTTATGATGGATCAAAACTAAAACTAGTAATTGAAAATGGAATAGGTGAAGTAGTTTATAGTAAAGAAGAAGCATTAGTAGGTAGTGTTAGTTTAGAGGAAGCAAAAGCAGAAGAAGCAAGAATAGCTGAAGAAGCAAGAATAGCACGAGATAAAATGATTGAAGAAGAAGATGCTAAAATAGCAGCAGAAAGAGAAGCATCAGCAATTGAAGAAGCAGAAGCTAAGAAAGCTAAGGAAGAATTTAATGTAAAAGCTCAGGAAAATGCTAAACAATTAAATTCTGAAATAAAATCCTCTGAATTGTATTTACAAATAAAAACACTTCAAGAACAAATTAAACAAGAAACATTATTCCCACATCAAATTAATGCAAAAGCTATTGAGTTAGGTGTTGAATCAGTTAATATTGGTGTAATTACAGGATCAACTGAAACAGTCAATATTGGGTTGTTAGTCAGAGATCCTGTTAATCCTAATGTTTGGTATCCATTAATTCAACCTATAGTTATTGATAATCAAGATTTATTAACTGATAATGTTAAAGGTTTGATTGATGCAGATGTAATTTATGTTGCAGATGATAAATTTGAATCTAATATTGGTCAAGATAATATCGTTATAAACAATCCAGAATATATGGCATCATCTTATGGGAAAACAAAACTTCTTGATTTAATAATAAGTGAGTATGGTATTTATCCTGGTGAGTTTGGTGAAGGTGTAGTTGATGAAGCAGATGCAAAAGCAGCTGAAGAACAAGCAAAAGCAGAAGCAGAGGCAGCAGCAAAACTAGCAGCTGAAGAACAAGCTAAAGTAGAAGCAGAACAAGCTAAAGCAGAAGAAGTAGCAAGAATAGCTGCTGAAGAAAAAGCAAAAGCAGAAGCAGAAGAAGCAGCAAAATTAGCAGCTGAAGAACAAGCTAAAGTAGAAGCAGAACAAGCTAAAGCAGAAGAAGTAGCAAGAATAGCTGCTGAAGAACAAGCTAAAGCAGAAGCAGAGGCAGCAGCAAAACTAGCAGCTGAAGAACAAGCTAAAGCAGAAGCAGCAAAACTAGCAGCAGAACAAGTTAAAGTAGCTGAAGAACAAGCAAAAGTTGCAGCTGAAGAAAACGCTAAAGCTGAATTATTAAATTATCTAAATACTAATGAAGCTATACAACAAAGAAGAATTATAAGAACTTTAATAACATATAATGATATCGGAGAAATACATTTACAATCTAATGATATCCTTGATCAAGAAACATTATCAACATTCTTGGAAATTTATCCAGAAGGTATAGTTTCTGAGGATCAAAATAAATTAGTTAGTGCGATATCATATAGTGATCCACAATTTAGTTCAACTAAAAAATCAGAATACAAATTATCTATGACTAGGTTAAATAGTAAATTATTATCATACAAATTAGCAGCAATAAAATTATCTTTGTCTAATGATCAACTAAAAGAATTAGAAGTAAAAGAAGCAGAAGTAGATGGAAGATTTGAGCAGGAACTAAATAATCATCTTGGATTTAGTGATTATAGTAAATATAAACCAACTAATTATAATGTTCAAGACATATATAGTTTTGACCAAAACAAACAAGTTGTTTCAGAAGGAATGGCTTACCCAGGAACATCTGGATGGGGTAGTAGAGAAGTAATAATATTTGATGAGAGAATTGATCCTGTGTATCAATTATTTTTGGATAATGCAAAAGCATTGTATCTTGGCAAAGGTTATAGTGAAGCTGAAGTAATTGCATTGTTATTCAATTATTTAAATGGAATAATTAAATCTGCAAGTTCAAGAGATGGAGAAATTGATAGGTTAGATAGTTTACTAATGCAAGGGCAAAAAGGAGGAAGACCAGCATTAATCGGAGAAGTTATTAGTCTTGGTTTAGGTGTTTGCAGACACAAAGCAACATTAATGAAAAAATTATTAGATGAGACTGAAGCAAATTACCCTGGAATAACATCAAGAACAAAACTTAGTAGAGGAGATGTTAGTATACAACCACCACATATTGTTGAATTATATAATGAATTTAGTCCTAATCAAGATGATCCTGTTAGAAAATTTGTTGGTAGGCATATTTGGGTAGAATATAAAACAAATGATTATACACTTTATATTGATCCAATGTGGGGTAAAATAGATTATGTTGATTCTGCAGCAATGGGTGGAGGAGGCAAAAATACATTTATCTACACACCAACAACTAAAGATGAATTTATTAATAAATATGGGTTGGATGGGTTTAGACCTATTATTCCTGATGAAGGTATTGGTGGAAGACAAGGAAGATTTACTGACAAAGATTTTAATTTGTACTATAATAATGGCAATTTTGAATCATTAGATGAAATCAATGCAAAACATGTTCAAGAAAAGTTAGATTTAATTAGAAGTTGGGAAAGAGTAGCAAAAGCAGTTGATGTAATGGATGATGATAAAACTTCAAAAATACAATCTATTAATGATGAGATTCAAGAATTAGAACAACAAATAAAAGACTTAGAAGTTAATAATATTGGTGGAGAAAATGGTTATGTTCAAACTGTAAAAGGGGCAAGAAGAATTGTTGCTCAAGGTGATATACATGGTGATCTAGATGGATTATTAGTTCATTTAAAAGCAGCAAATGTAATTGATGAATCTAATGAAGTAATTATGAAAAAAGGAGATGTTCTTGTATTTGTAGGGGACTATGTTGACAGAGGAACACAAAACATCGGGGTTATTAAATTTGTAATGGATTTAAAGAAAAAAGCAAAAGAATTAGGGGCAGAAGTTGTAACAATTGAAGGTAACCATGATAGGGAACATAAAACATTGTTTAGAAGAACATTAAGAACAAATGAGGTTGTTACTTTAGAAGATGCAATTAGGGTTATGGAATTTGAAATTGTCCCTTCTTATTCAGATGATGCTAAAAGGGATATTAAAGAGGCTATAAATGAATTTTATAATGCATATAGTCAAGATGGAAAATTAACCTGGAAACAAGTTGTTGAGGAAATGCAGAAAGAAGGAATTGTTGACTTCTTTGAATCATTAAAACAACTTGCTATTGTAGACAATAATGTGTTTACACATGGTAGCTTATCTCAAAAAGTTGTTATGGGAGATAATAAAAGAACTATTGGTGTGGGTCAAGCAGATAGTCTTGAAGAAATCAATAAGAGGTATCTTAATCTACTTGGTTCAGGTTTAACAAGTGATATTGATCAATATGCATCTAATTGGAATCAAATCTCAAAAGTAGTTAGGGAAAGATTATTTGATTTAGTTCAAAAAGAAACAGGTGTGAGACCAAATAAATTATTTGTAGGTCATCAACCTGGTGGATTTGTAAGAAGAAAATACCAAGATAATGATGTGATCTTACTTGATGCAGGAATGACACCCTATTATAGAATGGATAAGAAAGACCCAACAAAATTATATAGAACTCCTGGAATTGCTGAGTTAAATTATGGTAGTATAGTAATTCATCAACCAATAAGACATCCTGACCAACCATTATCTAAAGATATAACCTCAGATTCTGAAAAAGCAAATCCTAATGACGTTCTTAATAGTGATAATGCAGAAATTCAAAGACAAATAGATAACATCAGATTAGGAAATAAAGAAAAAGTTGCTAAGAAAACAAAACCTATAATTGACTCAAAACTATTATTTAATGCAATTACTACATCAAATGCTAATTTTAACATAAAAGATGTTGAAAATTTAGGAGAACTATTAGATGGATTTGAGAAAGGAATTATTGAAACTGAATTATTTAGATCAAAATTACGGAGATATTTCAACAGACAGAATTATAATTCTCTTGATGAAAATAGAAATCCTAAATTATATTTTGAATCTAAATCAGATCTTATAACCTTTATTACTAATTTATACCCACATCTTTCTTCTAAGTTAAAAGACGAGTTTGATAGTGCTTTTGTAGATAGTTTAAGAAGAGAATTAGTATTTGTCAGAAAATTAGGAAAACAAGTTAGTGATAATTTAAGATTATCATTCCCACTTTCTCTTGGGAAAGTATTTGAAAATAAAAAATTAAAGAAACAAATTATAGATTATTCAATATATGTTTCAGGATTAGTTAAGGATTATCCTGGTTCATTAGATGTGTTAGGATCTGATATTATAAAATTAAATAAAAACTTGGAAAGTGTGGGAGTTAGTAATATAATAGATACAACTTATCTACAGCAAAGTTCTGCTATTGAAACAGTTAATACAGGACAGAAAATGACTAATAATGCTGGAATGCAGAATGATTGTTCTGATTGTAATCTATTAATTGGTAAAGTAAAAGGACTAATAAGAAAAGATGCAGAAACAGATGCAGAAAAAGAACAAAATTATCAACAAGCTTTACAAGAGTTACATCCTTCAGAACCAATGGTAAATGGTGTGTTGCAAGATACTTTATTATCATATGTTTATTCTATGAATAATCTAAATACTGGTGATGTAAATTCATTAGATAGTGCAATTGTATCAATTAATGAGGCTTTAGGAGAGATTAATAAATTAGAAGATGAAACATCTATTCCAAGTGCAAAAGAATTGAAAGCAAGACTTAATCAACATAAATATGCATTGTATAGAGCAAAGCTTGATAATATGCATAGAGAATTAAAAGAAGTTAATGTTGATACATCACAAGTAAAAATTTCAGAATTAAGAGAAGATTACTTTTTAACAAAAATAAGAATAGAAGCAATTGAATTTGATACAGAATTTATTAGTGAAAAAATTGAATCTGATAAAGCTTCAATATTAAACATAATGGAAGCTAATTTCCCAAGTATTAAAATCTTAAAAGAACAATTAGTATTAGTTAATGCAAAAGAATTATCAAACGATGAAGCACAAACAGAAATTGATAATATTAAATCTAATTTACTAGAAGTAGAAGCAACACCTGAAAATAGTCTTGTAAAAATAGCTAAGAAATTAGTTAATGAATTAAGAGAAGAAAAACCAACCAAATCTGAGTTTGATGGTGATAATGAAGAATATGCAAGTTCATTAGATAGATATAATAAAAGAATTACAAAAGCAAAAGATGCATTACTTGATCTTACAAATGCATTGAAAAATGCAGTTGCTAATTCAGATAATATTGATTCTGCAATCAAACCATACAAATCATTATTAGATGTATATAATTATGGGGTTGGATTATCTGAAGATAATAGACTTAATAAAGATTTTAGAGATGAATTAAAAACAAAACTAGGAGAAGCATTTATTGATGCTATTAAATCTCAACCAAATGTAAATGTTAAAGGGAAATTATTAACTTTTGCGCAATTACATAAATCAAAACAAGTAAGATTAGCAGTTTTAGATAATATTGATGCATTAGCAGATGATTTAGGTAAAAAAGAAGCTGTTGAGTTGAAAAAGAAAGTATTGATAGAAGCAATGTTTGATCATCCAACCTCATTGAAGACATTAAATTTCTTAAGAGATCATGACGTTGCACAAAGAGCAAATGATATGTTTTATGATAAAGTTAATTCTAATGAATTTAGTGAACAAGATAAATTTGATGTATTGAGTAAAATTTACATATATGACAATCAAGCTGATAAAACATTTAAGCAATCTGATAAGAAAAATAAGAAAATAGCTAAGAAAAGTATTGCATATGAATTATTAGATAATTTAGATAAATTACCTTTTGATGTACAAAAAGCAGTATTAGCAAAAGCATTGACTGATAAAGGAATTGTTTCATTCCAAAAAAGAGCAACAAGACAAAAAGCATTGAATCAAATAAGAACATTAGCTGAATCTGGCGAATTATTAAATAATGATTTATTAGATATTTATGAAGCAGTATATGCTAATGATGTTTTCTCAAGAACAACAAATACATTAAGGGATATTAGAATTAGTTGGTTAGGTAAATCTCCAGGATTAAAGAAATTATTAACAGACCAAATTCTTAGGGCATACAGACCTACAATAAAAGGAACAGGAAAAGATGCTCAAGGAAACGAAATTAGAAGTTTAGAAAGTATTGAACAAGAAATTAACTCATTAAAAGATTCACAAGACAAAAAAGAAGGCAGAGTAAGGAGAATTGCTAAAAATATCTTGTTTAGTGAAGCAGGAAAAATTGGTTTAATGGCAGGTGCTGGAGTTATTGTTGCTGGTATTGTTAAATTCCCACTTGTTGGTGTATTAACAATGGTTGGTATCCCTTATCTAGCTACAAAAGTATTACAAGGAAAACCTACAACTAGAACACAAGCAGCTAAAGGAATATTGTTAGCATTACCATATATTGGGATTGGAACTTATGGTTTCTTTGGTGGGCAAGAAGCAACATCTAATGGTTGGTGGGATAGAGTATCTTATTCTATTAGTAATTTAGATATTAATTCATTTATGGCTGATTCCTCTGCATTATTTGTTGTTGGGACAGGTATTGTTGTTTCATCATTAATTAGTGTTGGTTTGTATAAAGCAATTCCTGAAATAAATAGAATGAATACACAGCTTGAAACATTTTCAAGAACAGATATTTTAGAAAATATCTTGCCGGAATTGAAAAAACAATTCCCTGAAAGAGCAAATGACATTACAAAACGATTAATTAATGCAAATGGATTTGCAAGAGGAGAAATATTGTATGGAGAAGGCTTTACAGAGAATGATGTTGCAAGAATATTGGAAGGAGTTGAGGCTGTAGAAACAGAAGCAGAAAAAGTTGTTGAAGTTTCAGATGTTTCAGAGATTATAATAGATGATTTAGAGTATAAAGTATTTTCATCTTATTCAGATGAACAATTGCCTTTAATTAAAGAAGCATATGCATTGTTAGAAGAAACATTTGATTCAGATGATTTAGATTCATTTGATGTAGTAATTGATGATTTAAAAAATGTTAAAGATTCAGGATTTATGATGGTATATGCAACTGATTCAACAGGAAAGATTGTTGGTGTTATTACAGGAAACACTATGGCATTTTCAGAAGAAGATGATGATATACGTTATTTTGGTACAATTGGTTATGAAGTTGTTAAGAAGGATTTAAGGGGTAAGGGTATTGGAACAAAATTATTTGAAGAGTATGAATCAAGAATTGTAGAAAAATTAACCCAAGATGGATTCACATTTACACATATTGCAGTTGAATCTGAATCCAATAATGAAGGTTTAAATTCATTAGGATTCTGGCAAAAGAGAGGATTTAATTTAATTAAAGAAATGAAGTATAAACATCCACCAATGGAATATGATGAAAAAACAGGAGAGCCAGCATCTAATATCATTGATGGATTAACCTATATGGTCAAATCATCAAAATTAAACAAAGTTGATATTGAAACATCATTAAGAGTGATGATGGAAGATTGGTATTATCCTGAAGAAGATGACTTTGAAAATACAGCAGCATTTGAAAAAGCAACAGCATTTGCAGATGGTATTGTTGCTGAGGTTATTGAGACTATCCCTGAAAAGATCGAATATGTTGGGTTAGGTGATGTTGTCGACGATGGTGGGCAAGTAGATGTTATTGAGTCAGCAGAAATAACAGATAAATCACCAAAAGGATTTAATCTTGGTTACATACAAGCAAACATACAGCATGTTTATTCTGAACTAGTTGAACAAGGTGTTGATAAGCAAACTGCATATGGTTTACTTGAATCTGCTGCACAAACTATTAACAAAGGGATGTTAAAAGAATTAACTCCATTAAGTGAATTTGAGAAAGGTGTTTTATTTGCAGATATTAGGACTGAATTAGGAGATGAAAAAGCACAAAAACAATGGGGACTGATAGAGGAAAATGGTAATCATGAACAGGTCTGGGCTGCAATTAAAGAGATTAGTGATTCATTAAAAGCAAAAGAAGTAAAAAATACATTAGATATTGCACTAAGCGCTGCTATTGGATTTATGATTGAGGGTGGAACAATACCTGCCAAAGAATTAAATCTGCCAGCTTCAGATGAGATTGAAATAAAAGATGTGAATATTGATAATAAACAGCAAGGAGTTACAACCATAACTGCATCATTTGTTGACTTGAATGGAAATGAAATATTAATTAAGAGAATAATAACATCTTCAGAAGAATCTGAATCTTATGTTAGTCCTTCATCAAGCATAGATGATGTAGAATCTACTGAAATAGGAATTGCATTAGCTGATTCAATATCATATAAGAAAAAAGTATTAGTAGAAGCACTTAAAGAAAAATCACAATTAATTGAAATAGAAAATGAACCTGTTGATAATATTATTGTTGATTCATTGTTAGAATTAATTGAAACATATAATGATATTTTAGCAGTAAGAATGAAATCAGGAACCGAAGCACTGAAATTAGTTAAGTTAAGAGATAAAATAATAAGTGAAATTGATAAAGAGTTAGGTAAGATTGGAAATGATGCAAAAAGAGAAGAGCTTAAATCATTAGTTCAAGAAATAGTAGCATTAGCTAATACATATCTTCAAAATAATCAAGCATTTGATAGAACTTTTGTATTTGGTTATCATGCAATTAGTTTTGATATAATTAATGATGGATTTTCACTTATAATTGGAAAAATTCAGGAAACAAGAAAAAAATCTTATGAAAATAAAGACTTTATTGAGTATTATATTGATGAAACTCAAATAGGAAATAGTTATGCAGGATTCCAGGCAAATGACCATAGAGGAAGAGAATCATCATTTATGTTAAGTTCAGAAGTTAACAAAGTATTAAATGGCTTATGGGAAGATTATCAAAATAGAAATAATGATAATTACATTTCTCCACTTATCGGGGGAATGTATGGAAATCTTGGAGAAATAACTAAAGAAGAATTTGGAGACATGATTAAGAAGAATATTGTTGAACATGAATTCCAACATTCAAGACAAGGATCACAAAATCCAGTAATGAATGAATTATCTCCACAATTAGCAGAAGTTGCATTTGGTCCTCAAAAATATGGTTTATTACAAAATTTATTGAAAGTACTTAGAGGTTATGGAGATCCTAATGCTGGTGAAAAAACAAGACATAGACAATCTGCAGCAATAATGATCCAAGGATTTATTGATTATATGGCTGAAAAAGGAATACTAAATGAAGATGATGCTATTGTTATAAAAGATTCAAGCCAAGCTGAAGTTGAAGCATTTTTCTATGACCAAGATATTGTAAAAGCATTTACCTCTCTTAATCCTGAACAAATTACAGAGATTGCACAACTTATCCATGTTGATCAGTTTGGTTTAGACTTAACACAAGTTGGTGTAACTGATGAAACATTGACTGCTGCAGATATTCATTCATTTGTTAGAGTATCTACACAAATACTTGATCTTGAAAAAGAAATAGCAGAAGAAGAAAAGAGATTATTAGATAAAGCAGTTGCTGATGAAGCAGATACATTAGAAAATGCAGTTGCAGATGAATTATCTAATCTTGATTTAGCTGTTGAAGCTGAAGTATTAAATGAATTAGAAGAACAATTAACAGAACAAGTAGAAGCAGTAGAAAAAGAGATTGATGAAGGTGTTGAAAAAGCAATGCAAGATGATCCAGAAACATTTGATCCTGATGGTTGTTCATCATGTCCTGAATATATTTCAAAGTTGAATGATTTTGTATATGCAGCTAGATTATTAGAAACACAAGGTGATGATTCTGAAGCATTAGATAATTATCAAGAAGCAGTTGGGATGCTTAAAAATCTAAAAAATGATTTAGTTGAACATATTTCAAGAACAAAAGTGAAATCTACAAGTTATTATTTATTTGATAATGTTGATGATCTTGATGAAGCAATTGTTGGAATAGAAAATGCTTTAGCTGTTGTTGTTACTGCAATTGCTGAGAGAGCTACAATTGATGAAGATGTTGTAATTATTAAAGATACTACAGATCTTAAGCAATTAAATTCAGATTTATTAAAATATAAAGCATTTTTGTCTTCAATTAAAAAGATTGCATCAAGAAAAATAGAATCAACTAAAACACCTATAGTTTCTGAAGAAGATAATGTTGTACTTGAATCTGTAATAAAAACAGATGGTCTTTATGATACATCTCTTTATGAAACTTCATTAGATATTGTAATTGATGATCTTACTGATTTAGGTGTTAACAATGATGTTCTTGATTTAGAATATACATCACAAAGATTAGCATACTTAGACAGCAGAGCAAAGCATTATGATGGTACAACTAGAGATTTACTTATAACAGCTGATCCAGATAATATTAATTTACATAGAGCTGCACAAGTTCATGACATTGGTAAAACAGGTCCTGCTCCTGCTTCATTAGATGAATTAACAGATGATGAAGCAGATGTAATGTATGCTGTTACAAGATTATTTAGTATTAGAACAAAGTCTGAAGATTTTGGAACTTATAATAAAAATACAAAAATGAATGTGTTTGTTGAAGGGCAAAAATCACAATTTACTTTCCCTGAAGAAGAAGCTGCTAAAATATTAAAAATATTAACAACTAAAGTTATTAATCCTTTCACTGGAGAATTATTTACTTTGGAAGACAAAATGGGAGATTTCTTTGATGCACATTCATTATGGAGTTTACAACATTTAACATTAGCTAGAGGAAATTCTTTAGATGCAGATAAAATAATTGACATTGTTTCACAACATCATAGAATGGATTATAATCTTGCATTAGTAATTGACTTAGAAAATGAAAGAATGTTAAGAAAAACAGCAGATGATTCAAGTTTGACAGTAAAAGAAAAAGAAATGAGTACAGAAGGTAAATTATTATGGATAGCTGATAAATATGATGCAACTAGACAAAGAGGAAAAAGTTCACATAATGATGCAATTGCTTATTTAATTAAGACTGCAGCTGATGCAATTATTGGACAAGAAGCATTTATTAAATTGATTGGAGAGTTTGATACAGCTGTTGTTGACGTTAAAAAAACATTAGATGATAAATTTGATGAATTTACAACATTGTCAGTTGAAAATATGATTGGTGGCAAAAATTCTGCATTATATTCTGTATTAAAAGAAGATTCTGATACAGGTATTGTTCATCTTGTTGAACATGTTGGAGATGAAAATAAATTGATGGCAACACTTGCAGAGATGGATATTAATGAAGAGGACATGGTAGTAGTTAAGTATAAAAAAGAATTTTTGAAAGATTTCAAAAAAGCAAAAAGTGTTGCTGTATTTGCTGGTACATATACACAAATTAAAGAACTTTCAGGACAAAATTCTTTAGGTACTGGTAATTATTGGGAAGAATTTCCATTTACATTGAGGACAACATTTACAGATGGAAAAGTTGAGCTTAAAGAGATTTATGTTGATGAATCATTCAGAGGGAAAGGTGTTGGCAGTGAGGCGTTTAATAATTATCAAAACATGTTATCAAAAACAATGCCTGGTGAAACCATTTATACAAATGCAATTAATTTAATTACAGCAGAGCAGATGGCAAAAGATTATAATGGTGAGTTTAATACAGAAATTGGCAGATTAAATCTGAATTGGAAGTATCTTATTCTTGCTCAAACTATAGGTGTATTATCAGGTGAAGAAAGAATTGAATTGGAGGAATTAGATTGGATTAAACCATTAGTTGAAATAATAAACAAGAAAAAACAAGAAGAAGGAAAAGCAGACATGACTGCTCTACAATATTATCTTGAACAGCTTGATGAGTTTGCTAAAAGAAAAATTATTTTTAATAAACTTGTTGAAACAATATTAGAATCTGATGGAATAAGCCCAAAAGAAGGTTACAATCAGCTTGCTGATAGATTAATAGAAGAGTATGGATCACTTAAATTTTATAATCCAACACAAGAAGAGTTTGAAGAGATAAAAACAATTGCAGAGAAATATGCTAAAGATAATAATGTTGATATGCCTAAGCTTGAATATATTGAAGATGAAGATAAAGTAGTTAAGAATAATATTAAATTTGGATTGTTTAATACAGATGATGGGCAAGGTGTATTTGTTGAAGCCGAGATTTCAGAATTAATTGGAGTTGGTGATTCTAGGGATGTAGTTGAGGATATTCCAGAATCGGTAGATCTAAAAACCTCTACACAAGATATGTTAAAAGAACATGCAGAATTAAATTTAGTTAATTCATTATTAAAGCATTCAGCTGTTTCAGATAGATCAGAAGTTCATTTAAGAAAAACAATTGATAGTAATGGGAAAGTATCAATTACAACTGATTTATTTTTAAGAACTGAAGGACTTAAACCAATATTTTATTCACAACTACTTTTAAGAGAAAATGAACAAGGAGAAATGGAAGTAAATTTAAATTTAGGGGATGTTCCTGGAGACTATCAAGAACAAGGATTGGAGAATTTAATTATTGAAACTATAACTGATTATTTGCTTTCATTAGGTATTGATAAAGTTAAGTTTAGTAGTAGTAAATTAAAATGGGCTGTGTTTACAGAAGCAAAAGTTGCTAATCCTGAAAAGGTTGTTGATGACTTGGATATTTGGATAAGAACAGATAATGTTGGAATAGCATATCTAAATTCAGAAGCTGGAAAAGAATGGTATGAACAATATAGAAAAGGAATGTTGTGGTGGAAAGCTCCAAGTCTTAAAAAAATAGGTAATGATATTAATAATTATCCTGAAGACTTTTTAAGTTCAAGAGAAATTGAATATGAAGTTAATCTTAATGAATTAAATATTGAACCAATTGATCAAGAGCTTCAAGTAACTGAGCCAACACTTGAAGAAACTCTCGATGTTCTTAAATCTGAATCTCAAGATAGGGAATTATCATACGAAATTTCAACAATTTTTAATGTATTTGATTTAGATGTTCCACAAGAAATAGTTAATGATATTGTAACAAAGTTAGAAACAGAAGGGGAGATTAGTACAAAGTATTTTAAATCAAAGCTACGAGATGATTCTGTAAAAATAAGATTTTTAGATGAGTTAACTACAAAGCAAGAAAAAACTGCAAAAGAAAAAGCTATTTTCTCATTAATTCCCGGACTTGACAAATATTTAAAACAAAATAATATGAAACTAAAGTATTCTTTATTAGATCAGATTCCTAGAATTGCAAGAACTAAATCTGGTGGTTTTTTAAGTTCTTTTGTAGTAGGAACAGCCACAGTTAGCAATATTAGACTAGATAATCCTAATTGGTACCACGTATCATCAATGTATGTTTTTTCAATATTACCTCTTGTTTTATCTGGTGCATTACCAACAATTGGTGTATTAGGATTAATTGGGAATAGTTATAGGCTGATTGCAAACAGAATTGCTAGTTCTAATCTATACAATAATAGATTAAAACAACCATTTGATACTGCAGATAAACAAATTACAAAAATGTTACATTATTTTCATGATAATTTTCCTAAAACAGCAGGTTATGTAATCCCTACATTATTTGGTAATTTTGCTTATGCTCAAATAATTTCTGGAGAAGAAACCAGCTCTAAATATTTGCCATTAGTTGCAAGTTTTATAGGAACAAAAATAATTGGTGGTGGTTTAATTGCAGGGACAGTTTCAGCATTTGTCAACCCTATTTCAACATATTCAGTTGCAAGGGAATGGTTAATAGAAATAAGATCTAAAAGAGAATTTGATAAAACAACTGAAACAATTGAAAAAGTAAAAGTTGAGGAAATAAGTGAATTACCTGTGATTATTGAAACCAAAGAAGTAGTTGATGAAACTCTTAAATCTAAATTTGATACTTATGCAGATATTCCTGTGTTAGAATTTATTGGTAAGGATTCTAAATTACATAAACAATTACAATCACAATCATCTACTAATATTGTACATGAGATTAATAATGAAGGAGAAGAACAAGGAATATTTGATCAATTAAATGAAATAGGTGTTGCTGATAATGAAATTGTTTTAGTTAAATCTGTTGTTGAAGCAGAAGGTGAATTTAATTCTAAATCTTTCAAAGAAAAGAAAGTTGTTGTAATTGCTGATACATTTGCAAGATTAAAAGAACTTAAAGGTAAATTAACTGCATCAGGAAGCTGGCAGAAGTTTATGTTTTATCAAGAAACTAATTATATAGATAGAGAAAATGAACAACCATTTGTTGATTTGAGTAAAGTCTTCTTAGGGGAAGAATTTAGGGGTACTGGTATTGGTAGTGAGGCAATTAATCAACAATTCATTCAATTTCAAAAAGCAATGCCTGGTGAAGAAATTTATTCATATGTAACTAATATAATTACTGCTGATTTAATGTCAAGAAAATTAAATGCTAATTTTAATTTTAAAACTGAAAGTGGTAAAGCTGTTAATGCAAAAATATCTAATATAAATTTAGAAAAAATCCAAGAAGGTAAGGGTTATCTTACAGATCTTGAATATTTATTAGAAAAAATTGATACACAAGCACAACAAAAAATTGATGGAGAAGGATTAGATGTTAATGATAAAAATAGAATTAAATCTGAAATATTTGAAAATGAATATCTTGGATTAGAATTAATTGGTATATTGCCAGTTATTAGTGATGTTGTTGATGAATTAAGTGAAGAAGAGAAAGAACAGTTAATATCAACAGAAGATGCAAGAGAAGTTAAAGAATCTAGTGAATTTGTTGAAGCATTAGTGAAACCTTCCATTGCAAGTAGAATTGCTAATGGGGTTAAAACAACAGCAGGAATTGGTTTATTATCTGTATTATTATTGGCTGGTATTGGAACACCTAGTGTTAGTTATGCTGTAGAACCTGCTGGAACTTCTACAATAATTGTTCAACCTCAACAAACAGAAATAACAGCATTTGAAGAATGGGCAGCATCACAAGGACTTAAACCAACTGAAGAACTTGAAAAGAAATTTGAATCTACTAAAAAAGAAACAGAAGAATTAGAAATATTTATTGAACCAAGTATTCTTTCAAGTGGAACAAGTTTAGTTGATGAACTTTCTGAAACATATGCTGGTGGTGAAGTAATTTCTGTTGAAACTAGTGATGGTAGCCTTGGAATAATTAGTAAACCAAAAGGTAAAAGATTTTTCTTAGGAGTAAATTGGAGATTTGGAGGTAATAGGGATGTTGATACTAGTAAAAAAGAAGAAAAAAATGATTTTGATCCATCAGATGTTGAGCCAACAACTCAGGAATTATTAAAAGAACTTGATAAGAATAAATATGATGGTTTGCCATATTCTGATGCTGATACTAAAAGAGCAAGAGGTGCAACTGCTATTGGTTTAGGTGTTGGAACTGCTGGTGTGTTAGCAGCTAGTACAGCGTTTGCAGGAACTGGTGCGGCAGCGACTACAGCAACAAGTATTGGTGCAGGAACAATTGCAGCTGGAACAGCAGTTGGTGCAAAAGTAGCTGTTGGAGCAGGAGCAGTTGCAGGTACAGCAAAAGCAATTGGTACAGGAATATTAGCAGCAGCAACAGGATTAAGTTTAGGAACACTTGCTTTAATTGGTGCAGGTGTAATTGCAGCTAGTGTAGGAATATATGCAGTTGTTAAAAAAGTAAGAGAAAAACCATTACCAACAACAAAAATAGAAGTTGATATGAGTAATATTGAAATTCCTGAAAATATTGATGTTATTGATGCAGAAAATCCTGCATTAGAGCTTGTTTCTGATGCATTAAACCAACCAATATCTTACGATCATCACGAATTAAGTGAATTTGAATTGCTTGAGGATTTAGCAGAAAATGTAATTGATTCAGAAACAAGAGGTCCTGAATTATATCACGAATTAAGTGAATTTGGATTGCTTGAGGATTTAGCAGAAATTGTAATTGATTCAGAAGCAAGAGGTCCTGAATTCTTAAGTAGAGTTTATGAGCTTCTACCAGAAGCATTGAGAAAAAAACAATTAGGGGCACAGATTAATTCTCAATTAAATAACTTACAAAAACAATTAGATGCATTAGAAAGATCAGAAACAGAACCAAATAAACCAAGTAGAGAAGCACTTGTTAATGAATTATTAAATGACAAAATCTTATCAGTAGTAAAAATATCTGAAACAAAATCAGTTGCAATAAGAAAAAAAGAGACTAATTATATCATCTCAGTTATTGAAAATAACAAATTAGTCTCTGAGGAAGAGATTTTAAATATTGATCTTGATGTTGCTGATCTTGATGTTAAGTTAACACAAAGAACCACAAATGAAATAGTAGATGAATTCCTTGACTCAAATGCATTCAGTAAAGAGGATAAATTATCTCTTGCAACAGAATTACTAAAAAGTTATATTGATTCTGGTAGCATTGAAATATTAACAGCATTATATTTAATCGCTGAAACAGAAGGTATTGTCGACGCTACTTATAACTTGCCTGATTTTAATGAGAACAAAAATAAATTACTTAAAAGAATGTCTAAATTATATAAGCTGGATTATAACCATAGGTGGGACCAGATTAAAGAAGAATTAAGATTAAAATTCTTTGTGAGGGAACATCCAAATATTATTAAAGCATGGGATATGTTAGGAAAAGGATTGCATAATGGGATAAATATTGTTTCATTTATTCCTATATTATATGTGCAATCTATTGACTTTTTAATATCTTATACATTAGAATCATTTGGCAAGATTCAAATAATTAGGAAGCCAAAAGGAGAAATTAATGGCGTTTTAATTCTCCATCCAAAGAATTGGATTGCTAAAACCCAATCGTATTATGGTTCAGAATATGGTAGAGCATGGGGTATTGTAACCAGAATATTAATTGATTATGCTGGGAAAATGCATGAATTAGATAGAGAAACATACAATAATGAAGTAGATAAAAGAACATTACCAGGAGATTTAGTTGAAAGATATAAAGCAAAGAAAGAATATGATACTATTTCTCAAAATCAAGGTGTTCCTTCTGCAGAAGGTTATTTGTGGAGGGGTAGTATTGTTATTAGTGATGGACATCATAGAATACCAGCTACACGTGGTTTAGGTTATCCATTGATGGTTAATTTTAAAAGACAAATTGGTAGTCCAAGTGATTTAAAACGTGTTGCAGATGGTGATATTGTTCCAAAAATAGAGTGGGGTACAGATACAAAACCTACTAAAAATTATGATTTATTATATGAACAACAAATGACTGTAATTGAATACCATGAGTATAAAGAAACTAGTGAAACTTATAACGAAATGTTTAGACTATATAATCTAGGTGATCAAGGAAAATATACTGAAGCAATTAATGGATTAGATGAATTAGAAAATGGATTAATTATTTTAGAAGCAAAGAGAGATGTTCCACAAAAAATTATTGATAAACTAAGAGAAGAATTGAAAAATAGAAAATCTTTCCTTGAAAAGAGAATATTATTACCTGCACCAGAATTAGATTCAAGAGAATGGTCAAAACCACCTGAAACTAGAGTGGTAAAAGCAAAGGCTGATACAATAGTTACAGAATTAAAAACTGGATTTATTGATTATCTTAAAACAATGCAAACATATCTTGCTTCAGAGATGATGTTAAAGTTAATAGAAAAGCATAATACACAAGTTGGTGATGAATCAAAAATTGATACTCAACTATACATAGAAGAAAATCTGGAAGCTAGTTTCCAACATAAGGTTAAACCAGATTTACATAATGGAATTATTGAGTTCATTGGTAATCTAAATGAATTATACACTGGCGAATATACAGAAGATTCACCGTTTATAAAATCAACAACAATCACAACTAAAAGTAGATCAACTATTTTAGAGTTTGATCAAAAATTAACATTTAATGGTAGAGAATTAATAACAGAAGTAATTAATAAAAATACTGGGGAAGTTTTGTTTGAAGATACAAAGGTTATTGAATTACCTTCTGAAGAAATAGGGGTGGTTGATGAAACAGTAACTGATGAAGTAGCTGAAGAAGTAGCTGAAGAAGTAGCTGAAGAAGTAGCTGAAGAAGTAGCTGAAGAAGTAGCTGAAGAAGTAGCTGATGAACTAACAGCATCTGAACCATATCCATTAACATCAAATGATATAATGGCTGCAATTACTTCAGAGCTTGAATTAAGTGGAGATGAATTAGCTAAAGTAAAAGAAGTATTAGATGAAGTTGTTGGTGTAGTTGATGTTAATTCAAGAAATGAATATTTTAGATCAAGATTACGAACATTAGGTATTGAAAATAAAGCTGATTCTATTTTAGATGTTATTAATCCAATTCTTGCTAATACTATCTGTACAAGTTGTATGTTTATGGGTGGTTACATAAATTTATTCAGAGAAAAATTATCTAAGCAAGGTACTTTCTTTGATAGTGAAATTGAAGAAATGATTGGAGATGGAACATTTAATTTTAAATTAATGAAACGTTATTTCCAGAATGCTCGTGATCATAGAGAAGTGATTGATGTTGTTAAGGCATTAGATTTATTCATGGTAGAATTGCATAATAACATGGGTAGAGCTAGAGATAATGTGGATCAATCAGAATTTGAAGAGCTTACTGAGCTTGAAGGAAGTATTCTTGAAGCAAGGGAAATATTAATGGATAATATTTATGACCAGAGAAATAAAGTATATTCTGAAGCTAAGAAAATATTGAAAAAAGATTCTGTTATTTATAGTGTGGAACAAATAGATGCAATTAGGAAATTAGCACTAATTCCAACAAAAAAATCTGCATGGTTAATTGGTAGAGCATTAACAAGTGGATCTCTAAGAGTAAGAGAAACTGCAGTTAGAGAATTAGAATCTATGCAAACAAGATCTTTTAGTGATGATCCTGATTTAAATATAGAGATAGGAAAGATTATGAAACATTCAGGTAAAACAAAATTACAAAGAACTGCTAGTTTTATTTCTAGTCATCCATATTTGATGGTTATTCCTGCTGCAGGAATGTTATTCCTTCCTGGATTTTTACAAGATCAGTCTAAGGCAAGTGCAAATGTTATGCCAGTTTATGAAACAGTAGTAGAAAGTAGTCAAACACAAACAACTACTAATGAAGAAGTGAAATCAACTCAACAGGTTAAATCAACTGAACAGATTAAGACTACTAATATTATATATGGGGGAGTTGAAGTTGATTTTAGTGAAATAAATGAAGAAGAAAGAAATTTATATAGTACTTTAGGAGATCAATTAACAGTTGATGAACAAAAACTAGCATTAAGATTTATAGAACATAAATTAAAAGAATTTCCTGAATCATTAATAAGAAAAAGTCTTTCTAAAATAAGGGTTGTAAAGAACTTAAAAAGTGATAGTTTTAATTTTAAAATAAGTGGACTTGCATTATCATCAGATGATCTGATGTATCTTGACTTTTATGATCTTGAACAAGGTCTTGTAGACCATTTAGTTGTACATGAATTTTTCCATTTAATTGATGAGCTTGGTATTTCCTTCCCTGGATGGGATAATATTGATAGTTCAATAATTGATGAAACAAATAATAGATATAATGGTCTTGTAAAAGAATTTCATAAAAGAAAAAAACCAAAATCAATTATTTATTATTATGGTGGACAAATAAATACAGAACAAGATTTTAAGAAGTCTGGAGTTGATGATATTAAATATGCTTATTATGATGCAGATGGAAAGCTTCATGAGGGTGATTATATTGATGTTGGTAAGGATCCTATTTCAGATGAATATGACTTAACAAGTGATGTATGGACAGAAATTATGAAAAGTGTAATTGTAGAAAAACATACTAATTATATGATGGATATTACATCAATGGTGTTTGAAGAAAAATGGGATTTTGAAAGTGATAAAAATAATGTTAGAATACTAAGGAAAGGATATTCACAAGAATATGGTATGCATAATCCATTTGAACACAGAGCAACAATAGCAGAAGCAATGTTTAGCAATTATGCATTCATTATGTTCCGTGCTCAAACTGATCCTGAACTAGGGAAATCTGTTGAGATGGTCAAATGGATGTATTATCAAGCATCCAATGGTGAAATAAATGAACAATTTTGGCAAGAAAAATTAGTAAGTAGTGTTAATAAACTATTCCCTAAACTTTACAAAGCTCATATTTCTAGTCAAGGAACACCTGAAGAATTTATTAAGAAGATGCAAGATCCTGGTTTTTATAATTTAGCTATGGATGAGTTATTAGGTAATATAAAAGGAAATGATGAAAGTTTAAGGTGGTTATCACTAAAAGCATTAGGTATTTTAAATAATCCATCAACATATGATTCAATTTTAGATGCAACATCAACAGATTCTATTAAAAATTCACCTGTTTCATGGGCAATTGATGATATCAATAATAAAGAAATTACAGAAAAAATAATTCAGCGTTTTGAAAAAGAAACAAACCAGCAAATGAAGCTTGCTTATCTTCAACATCTTACAAAAATAGGAAGTACTGAAGCAATGCCAACTTTATTAGGATTTGCATTATCACATATAGAAAAAGCTGATTCTGCAGAAATGATTGTTTTAGATGGGATATTTGCTAAAGCAATACAATCTGAAGATGAAAGTATTGCTTTTGAAGCACTTAAATTATTTGATTCACTTGATATAATGAATGATGCAGATAGATTCTCTCAGCTTTTTAGTGCTGCAATAAAATCAATGAATGTTGGTTTTGATCAGTATGTTTCAAATGTTTTAAAGTCAATTAAGAAATTTGATCCTAATTCTAATTGGTCATTAGGATTTTTAAAACTCTTAAATGAAAATCCTTCTGTTTATAACAGAATAATTTCAGAGTTAGTAGAAGCATCTAAAAAAGAAACTGATACTGATAAATTAGATTTTTATGGTGGTATTTTATCAAATATTATTCATACTGCTTCTGATGGAGTAGTATATGAAATAGCAGCGATAGCAGATTTAGATGCTTCCATTCCAGACATAATTAAAGCTGATATAATTAATTCTTTATTAGCATCATCAAATAAAGATATTGTTAAACAAGGTGTTGATTTATTTATTAAAGTTGCTCCAACAATTACTTCATTAGAAAAAGCAGAATTATATTCAGGTGCTATTGCTAATCTTTACAAAACAAATGAAGCAAAGGATATAGCAATTGAAACAACTAAAAGAATATATTCAATGGATTATTCAAATGTTCAATCTTTTGAAGAATTTAATACTATGTTCTATATGTTATTTGATCTGGATAATGTAAAAGAAGCTGCAGTTGATATAATCAATCCTTTAAAACAATTAACACCTCAGTTAGCAAATTATAAAAATCAGAAATTGGATAATTATCTAAGTACTCTTAATATGTTGTTTTATTTTGTTAATAAATATTCTCCTCAATTCACATTAGAGGAAAAAGGTAGTTTAAAAAATGAGTTAACTATTGTTCATGATTATGTTAGAGACATTATGTCAAAAGTTAATCTAGTTGATTATAATGAGAATTATGCTTTTATGGAAATACTTAAATTATCATTATCTTCTCCTGAATTAAAACAAGAAATGTTGGAACAAATAGATAAAACATTGACAGCAGAGATAGATGATATAATAAATCCAGTAGAATTAATTGATATTGCTAAACTTATTGATGAATTAAAAAATGCAGATTTAAAAGACAATGATTTAGATAATGTTCTAAGAGCATCTCTTGAAAAAATTAAGCCAAAATTAAGTTCTTTGTATGTTAAAGCATCAAATGAAGCAGAGAATTATGCAATATTATTAACTTTAAAAAATATGTTAGTGTTGGGTGTAGAAGTTGATGAAGCAATTGCATTATTCAATCAATTACCTTCTTCTTATTTAGGGGTTAATGAAGAATCTATAGACTATAGGGATTTGTATAGTAAAGTTAGGGATGAAGTTGATATTGCTAAAGGACTTAAGGAAAGAAAAATAATAGCTGAACAAGAAAAAGAGTCTGTTAGTGAAGAAATTTTAGGGCAGGAAAAAACACAAGTTGGAGAAGAAGTATCAGTTTCAGAATCAACAACACAACAAGAAGAAACAACAGAACAAGTAGAATTAGAATTTGCTGAAGCAGAAACAGGAATATTAGAAAAAGCAGAACAACAATTAGAGAATGCATTAGTATCATTTGTTGATGAGAATGGATTAAAAGATGATTGTAGTGATTGTTTCTTATTAATAGGGCAGATAAGGAATTTAATAAGAGAAGCTAAAGCTTTGAAAGAAGATGATCAAAGAGATGAAGCAATTGCTAAGCTTGAACAAGCAAAGGAAATATTAGATCATGAAATGAACTTGATTGTTCAAGGTATCGAGAGTAGCTTTATTGATACAGCTGCTGGAAGATATAGTGATGCTTTAAAACAACTGGATGATGTTGATAATGAATTAGGTAATTTATTTTATAGTGATTATGATTTTACTAGAAATTTACAGAATTTTAGAGACTTGTTATTTAAGAAGCAAATTGAAGAAACAAGAAAAAAAGAAAAAAGATTTAATAATTTTGTTGTTATGCCACTTGCATTAACTCTTGCTCCTCCTTTATCCTGGCCTTATTATAGTTATAAATTAGGTAGGTACACATTATGGCCAAAATTAAGTTGGGGAAATAAGATTGTTTCTGAATTAGATAGGAATATAATTGATAGTGATGAATTAAGAGATGACATTGAAGAAGTAATAACAGAAGCATCATCAGAAGCAAGAAGAGATGCAAGAAAGATTACTAATTTTATTACTAAACTATTTATGGGAACAAAATATGAAGATGGCTTTGGTTATGTTAAGTCTTATGACATACAAAGAATTTTAAAACAGCTATATTTGAGGGATGATCAAATTAAAAACATATTATCAGCATTAGAAAATAAATTTGATTGGATTATACCAATAACTATAGGTGATAAAGTTTCAGGATTTATTGACGATAAAATAATTATTCCAACTAAAAATAAATTCCCTTCATTTTTTGGACAGAGTAGAAAAGTGTTAGGTGGTTCACAAGTTACATCACAAAAAGAGTTAAGGAAAATATTTGAAGTTGATTATAATTTTGATCAAGAAAAGATACTTACAGAAAGGAAATTTGTTGTTAAATCAATAGAGGAAAGAGAATATAGGATTCAAAATTATGATGAAGGGGTTCCAGGTTATAAGGTTACAACAACTGATGGTTTTGTGTTTTATGTACAGCAAAATCTTGCTGCTTTGACTATTGCAGGAGCACCTGGTGTTGAAATGGCTTCTAAAGATCCTGAAAATGAAAATTATGTGTATTCAGGATATTCACATCCTGGACTTATTTCTAATATTGGAGAAGCAATATTACTTCATCAACATCAAGGTAATGATAAGTTAGCAGAAATTCTTGCAGAAGTAAGACCATTTGATATTGAAAATAGTATGGATGCTCTTGAATCACATGCTTATAAATGGTTTATTATATTATACAAACAAGCTCCAAATTTAAGAAATGTTTTAGAAGATAAAGAAATTGCAAGAAGATTAGTATATGCTATTGATGATAAGGATTCTTTTGGTGAAAGTAATAAAAAGCTTATTATTCAAGAAATATTAGGTTATCTTGAAGCATTGTCAACATTAGATGACCAAGAAAAAATAAAAGAGTTATTAGATTGGAGCATTGTAAGTAACATACCAAAAGGGACTTTAAATGATTATTCTGATGTGTATGATTTAATCAAAGATTATCCAGATATAACAAAAGAGGAAGTTTTAGGATTTATGAAAATCTTAAAATCATGGGGTAGTGGTACTAGAACTATTGGTATAAATGCAGCACCACATGGTTTTAATAAACCTTATACATTCAAAGATCTTGCTGACAAGATATTAAGTTCTAAAGTTAGAAGAAAAATATTATTGCCAAATAAGATTAATAAAAATATATTTATCTACATTGCTACAATTGATAATGAGGAACATGCTAAACAAGTTGTTGATAATGAATTTATTTATGAAACATTTGGATTTGTAAGTGGTGCTAGAGAAAATAGTGGTATTGACGAATATTATGATGATAGTTTTTCTTCAACATTTTTACATTCTGGATTTACTGATGCTTATCTTAAGAATATATTTGCATTTGAAGAGGTTGCAAAGCAGCTAGTTCCTGTAGTTAGGTTTGAACTTTTTAAGCTATTAAATCCAGCAGGTGAGCCTAATAATGACTTAGGAAGAGAAACTTTAATTGAGACATTTGGAGAGATGGATGCAGAAACAATAAAGTCCCTGTTGGATAACCTATTACCTCATGAATACCAGCATCCGTTAGCTTCAAAAATATTCAAACTAAAAGATATTGCACTTAAACTCTTTATTAATCAGGATTTTAATTATCATCATTCAGAAATAAAAAGAGTTTATGATAAATTAGAAAGTAGTGAGGCTAAGTTATGGTATTTGAATATGTTAGATATTCACTTTACTACTGTTAATGATGACAATTCTTTTATTGATCAAGATGGTGAAGGATTAGTGAAGACAATTGATAAAATACTTGACAAAGGTGTTGATGAATCAAGGATATTGATGTTTATGAAGTTGTTTACAAAACCAGTTAATGACTTCTATAGAGTTGATTCAAAGTTATTTTATGATGTGGATGAGGTAAGTGGTTTATTAACTTTAGATATTCCAGATGAGAATTTAAATTATATCCTTGATAATACTTATCTTAGTGATATAGGGCATGATTATAAAAAGTTTTATGATGTTCTAGTGGAAACATTAGATAAGTTTACACCTGTTCTTAAATTAGACATTGGAGAAGATGGTGTAAAGGAAATAATTGAAGGAATTAAAAAAAATGGACTGGAGAATGTAGACTTTAGACCAAAAGAGATTGCTAAACTTCTTTTATTAGGTAAAACTAAAGAACAAAGAGCTGCTTATCTTGGATTTATGTCCATTTATAGCTTGTTTGGAGATAAATATGACAAATATCAAAGAGATCAAATTTATTCTCCAGATTTAGCAAGGAAAGTAATGGAATCAGGAATGAACCTTGAGGGAGTAAGAAGCTTTTTGAACTTTTTTATGGAACAAATTGATAGGTCTCAATTTTATTCTATTGATAACCAAGAAGCTAAAGGGTATCCAAGAGCAGATCTTATGACCTTACCTATTGATAATAAAAGATTATCTGATTTGTTATCTTCACGAGGTGATTATGACTTTTTATCAAATAATCGTAATGATGGTATATTCAATAATATTTTAAATTTTTATTTAAATAATCCTATTAATGCTAATAAAATTATTGATATTCTTGATTTAATGAAGTCTTATGATTATTCTTATGAAATAATCAGAAATTATATGCGGACATTTAATAGAATTTATGATAAAGAATCTAATCCTGAATTGAAGGATGTGTATTTATCATATCTATCTAATTTAGAATTTATGGATAAAATATTAAAAAATAGAATTCTTGCAGATAATTTTTTTGATGAATTTAGTTCTACGAGAATTACTATCAGAACATATTCAGAAGAACCTGAAAAATATATTGAAAAGATGCAAGGGTATTTCCAAGATCTTGATAATATATTAAGTGATACTGAACTTATGCAATACGTATATGATAATGTTTTTAATGAAGATAATTCTTTGTTTGAAGTGTTTATTAATGATCCAAAAAAAGTGAATGAAAACAAACAAAAAATTATAGAGACTATTGGTAAGATTAATTCTAATGAAAAGGTAAATTTATTTGCTGATCTAATTTTTAGTTTTATTCAAACTTCTGATTACTCCATGATGTTATCTGAAGATGAAATGTTCTCAGATGAGATGATTAAATTCATAAATGAAAATGATTTAGATTATTTAACTCAATTATTTAAAGATCTAAAGGAAATAAATCAAGAACATTATATTATGCTTTCTGGTCATAATTATATGAGTTCAATATTGTTTAATGATAAATATAAACCTTATTTATTAGAAATAACTAATATGTTGGCATCTGCAGATGATCAATTTGCAAGAACAATAGTTTATAATGGATTATTTGGAAGAGAACCAAATGTATTCTTAAATAATTATGTTGAAGCAAGAGAAAAAGATGAAAAAGCAGGTAATAATAGAAATCAAGTTGAGTTTTGGTATAATTATGTTAATGATGTTGATGATGTGGAATCTATTTTTGTTAGAGCTACATCTATTACAGAGATAAATAATGCAGCTGTTGCAGAAGCATTAGCAAGAATATACAAAGAACAAGATCATCCAAATTTAAAACATAATATTCCTGAAGCTATTAAAAAAATGGTTAGTGATTTATCATTAAAAGATAATATCAAAATAGCTAAACAGCTTGGTTATGAAGCAAATATTGCTGATATTTTTTCAAAAGCACAAGATACTCCAGTTATTTTACAAAAAGCCCTAGGTATTAACATTAAACTAGCAACATACATTAGTCAAAAACCAAAAGTATTTGTTGGGTTAACAAGAAATGAAATATTAAATCCTATTAATCAAATATCATATCTGTTGAATAGAGAAATTTCTTCACATCCAAAAGAATTTAGGATGAGTGACGACGAGAAAACAAGCTTATTTGAACATCTTATTGGATTATTTAATGCTAAGGATTCACCAACATTAGTAGGAGATACTGATGCATTTGAAGATAAATTATTTGAAAAAGGTGTTGAACATTTATCTGTTCAATCTCAAATATTTGTTGATTATTTTAAAAATGATCCAACATTATATCAAATTGATATACAAAGAATTATGGAATTATTAGAATTCTTAACTTTAGAAGAAGTAACAATGATTATAAGAATGATCCAAGAAGATCCAAAGCAATCATTAGATGAATTAAAGGAATCAATAAAAGATAGAATCGGAGAAGTATTAAAAGAAAGAGAAGAATTAGGACTTCCTGAATTAGCTAATCAAGATCCAGATGTAATAATTGATAAAATGTTATGGATACTATCAAATTTATTTATTCTTGATAATAAAATATCAACTCTAAATAATTTTGCTATAATCCTAAAAGAAAAAGATGAATCTGCATCAACAAGAGATCTTATTGCAATTCTTGATAAGCTTAACAAAGCACAAACATTTTCAGATATCAAAAATATTGCAGAAGAAAATGGCTTTGATTTAATGAATTTATTTAATTTTAAGTTTGAAAGTATTGATGTTTTAGGAAAAGAAGCATTGGTGATATCAGCAATTAATGAATTAGGAAATGATAATAATCTTGGTAATAGTATTGGTAATGTTTTATTGGGTGTATTTGATACCTTACCATTAGAAAGTCAATTAAGAGCATATATGAACACTTTATTGAGTCAAAGTACAGATAATAATATTATTGTTGATGTTGTAGATGAAGTTAGAAATAATATTCCAATAACTAAATTTGAAAATAAGAAATTTGTTGTGAAATTACTAAATGAAAAAGGTGGTGTTGTAAGAGAAAATCAATTATTACTTGATTATGTTGATTATGCATCTTCTAAAGAGAAAAAAGAGAAAAAAGAACTGCTTAAGCCATTAAGAAGTATTTATGATAGGAAAAAATATTCTGTGAAAAAGATAAAGAAAGATGAAAGAGCAAAATCAGATTTAGAAGCATTAAATTCAGCAATCAATGTTGAAAGGAAAGAAGTAGAAAAAGAAAAGTATCAAATTCCACATATGTATTATGAGGCATTGTTAAAATTAACACAATTAGATGACCTTGAAGAGTATAGGCAATATAAAGGTGCTAGTAGTTCAGGTGGTTCTATTAATGATTATGATAGAGAAGTATTAGATCAGTTTAGAACATTAATTAGAGATATAAATACAAATCCAAGGTTTATTGGGACTTCTGCTGACAATAAAAATAAACTATATGAAGAATTAAAACTACTTTCAGAAATAAGTGATTTAAGTGTTACTTCATTTGGACAAGTTAAAGAATATAGTATTATAAAAAGACATTTGTTCAAAAATTTGATGGATCATATTAATAAAAAATATGATCTTAATAATCCTGAAAATACAAAAGATGCATATAATGAACTTATGACTTTGTTAAGGAAGGTAAGAAAATTACTTGAGGTAAATAATGGTGCAATAAAACAAATATATCCTGAAGAAATAAACAAAAAATTACTTGATGGTTCTGAAGATATTATTGAAAATATTTATAATGGTAATATTGATAATGGAGCTTTTGATAAACTTTTTACTGAATTAAGTAAAGTTAAAGTTCAAGGACTAGTTGGTGTATTTAAGAATAAAATTGATTTAACACAATCTGATTTTATAACTGAAAGATATGGTACAAATGATTTAAATGAAATTAATGATAAATTAGTTGAAGAATTAACTTTGTATTCAGTAAAAAATCCAAGATTTGAGTGGAAAGATTATCAGGAAAGAGATATTTTTGATCTTATTCAACAATTTTTAAAACCTATTAAAGAAAATGAAATTTATTCTGTTATTTTAGAAGGATTATTACATGAGATTGATGGTGACTTTGCTAAATGGCGTTATGAATCAAATGATTATACTGCTTTTATCAAAACAATGGAAGAATCAGAAGATAATGCATTTATTGATGGCTTAGATGATAGCATGAAAACAAATATTGAAAGAATTATCAAACAAAGTGAAACTACAACTATTAAAGAAACTGATGAAGGTAAAAAAGAAATAATTGAAAGAATTTCTAGAAGAGAAGCTTTAGTGAAGCTTATGGATGAAATAAAAGAAAGTGATAATGAATTACATGATCAGATTGCTGAACATATTAAATTAACAGATGTAAAAGTAAAAGCAGCTGAATTATGGAAACAAAATATAGAGTATGAAGTAGCATTAGGAGATGAAACATATAGGGCTGTATTCACTGATGATTTTTATACCTTATTTAATATTGGGAATTATCCAGGACAAATTAAATGCCAAAGTTGTACATATGGTACTCCTTTAAACAGAGGACTTACAGGTTATACTATGAATGGTGCAAATAAAGCAGTTGCAATATTAAATGAAAAAGGACAAGTTGTTACTAGAAGAATGGTTAGATTAAGGTTTATTAAGAATGATGATGTAGATGAATATGAACCTGCAATATTTGTGGAAGAAAGTACTCAATTTGGAAGTAATGGTATTGAAAAATTATATGCAGTTTTGAAAGTATTGTCTAAGAAAACAGGATTAAAAGTTATAGCTTCTAAATATAGGGAATCAAGTTATGAAGAAGTTGAAGAAGGTGTTGATACAAAATCGTCATTTAAATTGTTTGGAGGAAGAACTGGTTGGGATTATAGTGATGCTTATGGTGCAAAACAAACTCTTCAGGCAGATAGTGATGGAGTTAATGCTGAAACAATTCAATGGGTAACTGCAAGGTTATATTATCAAATAGGAGATGAAGTTGAAACTAAATCTATTAATACAAAAATAAAACCAGCTGTTGTTGAATCAAGGGAAGAAATTGAAAATGGATATGGGATGGAGCTTCTTGAAGAATCAGTTATTGAAGAAATTATAGAAGATGAAACTGAAATTGTTGAAGAAACATCTGATATAGAAGAAATTACAGAAGAAATTATAGGTGAACCATTAATAGAAACTGAAGAAGAGGAATTATTAATCACAGAAACACAAGGTGTTGAAGTTAAAAAGATTGAAGAAAGGTTTGATCTTAAAATGGGTGTGTATGATTCAATTGATTCTATAGATGATATTGTTTCTGCTGAACAATCATCAGAAATACATATGGTTAGAGTTGATAATCCTAGCAATGGACAAGTAAATGCTTTGAAAGAACAAGGTTATTTCTATAGGCCTGCAAAAGTAGCATATAATGTTGATGTCCCTTCTATTAATGAAGGAGAAACAATAGATGATGCACTTGCTAAGTATTATACTAACTTTAAGAGTAAGAAAAGAAGGCAATTTAAGAAAGATACTTCAGGAATTGATGTATTATTAGAATCTGGAGAACTTGAATTAGTAGAAGATAATGGTGAATCTACATTTAATGATGAAAGACAAGATTTCTTAGATTTATACACTGCAGAGATGGATGCAAAAGCAAAAGGAAGAAAACCTTTAGTTACAGCAATAGAAAAAGCAAGAGGCTTTAGAAGTTTCTTAAGTGGTTCAAGAACTGGAATGTATCTGAAAAGAAAATCAGATGGAAAAGTAATTGGTGGAATTATTGTTAATAGATTAAGAAGTAAATATTCAATTGGCTATGCTTCAACAGATAGTGATGCAAGAAGAGATGTTAGAAATATGCAATTTTATTTAATGCAACATGTACTTAAAAAGTCTATTGATGAAGGTTTATCACAGCTAAGTTATGGTGTTGATACTAATTTATATGGTCATCATCTTGGAACTGGATTGATGCAAGCTAAAATTAATTCACAATTTGTTCCAACAGCATCTGGAAAAAATAAGGAATTAATGAAAATTACAAACTTTGATGTATTTGATACACCAGCATTCTTCTATAATATTGGGGAAGATGGTAAATTAAGATCAAATTTAATATTAACAGAAGAAATTATTGCTAATAAGAATATAAAAGGTATAATTAGTGGTTTTAAAGGAGCAACTGATGAAATGGATATCTTTGTTTTAAAAGATGGTGAAGTAAATCCAATTACAGAACAGGAAATATTAGCACCTTCTCAAGGTTTTATTGGTGGTGAAGGAACAGCAAGAGGTATAACAGCTGCTGCATTAACAACTGGAACTGTAGGTGCAATTGCACTATCATCATCAACAGCAACTGCAAGTACATTAAGTAGTGCAGGAGCAGCAATTGCAACTGCTACTAGTTTATCAGCAGGTGCAATAGCTAGCATTGCTTTAGGTGGTGTTGCATTAGCAGGTGTTGGTATATATGCATTACAAAATAAAATTAGAAATGGTAAATGGTTTGGTAAGAAAGCAGTTGAAAGAGAACAAGAAACACCAGTTGGAGAACTAGCGGATGGACCACCGACAGAAGTTGTCGTCGATGAAAATGTTGCTGTTGAAGATTTTAATATTTTAGATAATATTGTTAATGTTAGGAAAATAATATATGAAGCTAAGAAGAATTATGTAAATGGTAATATTAAGGAATCTACAGAATTATTAAGTGAAGCAGATATTATTGTTAAGGATAGTCTTGCAAAGATTGATGAAGGAGATAATGAATTTTTAAGAACTGTTGTTGATAGCTTCACGAGAATAATTGAAGAGATTGATGGTGCTATATATGATATAGAAGATATAAGTAATGCAGATGATTTTAGTACATTGTTAACAGTCCTTAAAAGTAAAGTAAATGATGTTACAATATCAGGGCCTGAACAAACATCTAATAAAAAAAGTTCATTAATTATTATAGGTACAATTGCTGCTTCAGTTGCTGCTGCAATTGGTATAGAACCATACACAAATGATATCATCTCTTTTTTAACAGAAAATGCATCTGAGTTAGGAATTTTATTTGGTCCAGGAACTATTTTTGGAAGTGCTTATACTATATATCATATAATAATGAAACAGATTAAAGATAATATTAGTGATAATAGATATACGCAGCAATTAAAAGCACTAGATACAGATGAATTTAGTCCTGTTGTTCTTAAAAAGCTAAAACAGAATTATGGGGAACAATCTGTTAAGACAAGATTATCAAAACTAAAAGAGGATTATATTGCAGAAGGGAAAGAAACAAGTTCTCATGCTATAGTTTCTCTCATGAGCAATGCATTATTTACAGAAGAAAATAGGGTTATCTTTCTGGAAAATTTCAGGAGTATTTTAGATAAGAAAAAAATAAAACAGAAACAGTTTGATGATTTGGAAGAAAATATAAACAATGAGGAGGAGTATCTTGATTCTATCATGTCTGGAAAAGTTATGCATTTAGATGATAAGACAGAAGGCAATATTGCACAGGCATTTATTGAGGCATTTATCACCTCAGAGATCTGGCCACATCAAAATAAGAAAACATCATTGTTAGAATTCCTAAACTTAGCAGAAGCATCACAACTGGGATATATTGGAGAAAGCAGGGTAAAAGATATACAAATTCAATTTAAAAGATTACCTGAATATAGGGCTCATTTTGAGTCTAGAGACATATTAAAAAAACCAAAAATTGTATTCAACACCAACCAACCATACACTTTAAGTGAAATGTTTTCAACATTTTTACATGAATTTGGTCATTATGTGCATGCAGAATCTACTAAAATTAGGCTGAATAAACTTACAATAGAAGGATTTGCAGAGGATTTTGAATATTATACTACTCATTCTTTTGCGAATATGTTTAGGGATACAAACAAAAAGAGTGATTCAGGATTTGATATAATTGCAGAAGAAAACTATTTAGATAGATTAAGCGAAGATAATGAATACAGTAATGGCCGGTTTCTATTTAAGTCTGTAAGGGAACTAGTGCCTGAAAAAATATTTAGGGAAGAATTATTACCTCAATTGTTGAGAGAAGAGATTACATTGATAGATGCATTACATATTGCAGAGAAATATGCAGTGGATGATATAATTGAACTTAGTGATGAATCATCACCTGTTGGAGAATTAGCAGATGGACAACCAACAGAAGTTGTCGTTGATGAAAATGTTGCTGTTGAAGAAACTGAAGGTGTTAAGGAAGCTGAAAGTGTTGAAGAAGCTGAAAGTGTTGAAGAAGCTGAAGGAGTTGATCAAGAGGTTGATGTTACTGAAACTGATACAACAACTAAATCATTAGGTGCAGCTGCTGTTCAAACATCAACTATTGTTTCATATATGATTAGTGCAACTTTAGGAAAAGAGATTACTAATCAACTATGGGATAATAATGCAATGATTGAGATTTCTGATGTTTTATTGGATCCAAAAGTAAAAGAAACCAATCTTAATAAAAAAATTAAATCTATTTTAAGAAAAAGAAAATTAACAGAACTTGATGCAGATAATATTGCTGATGCATTAAAATCAATACATGCAGATGTAGCTGGAAAAACATATAGAGAATTAACAGATCCTGAAATAAATTTGGTTGCTGGTTCAGATTTAGACAATGAACAAATTCTTGAAATGGAAAATGATGAAACTACATTAGCTGCTAAACATGGAATTAATTTTGATGAAGCTCCAGGATTAACATTTAAAACAACACAACAAGCAGTTGATCATTATATTAAATTATTAAAGTATTCAGATGAATTTTTATTAGAACAGCTTGAATATGAGGTAGAAACTTCAACCCCAGGTAGGGTTTCAAGACTTTCAAATAAAATAAGGAATTTGATTACATTACTTGAATCATATCCTGAACTTGCTTATGCTATGGTTGAACAAGCTTCATTGAATAGAGACCCATTATTAAAAAGAATAACAAAAAGCACAAAGCATGCCCTATTGTCTATATTTAGTAAGAAAACTAAACCCAATGATCCTGAATCAAATCCTTCATTTCATGTAATGGTAAGTGAATTTAAATTTTTAGTTAACATGCCTATAACTGTTGATGATAAGGTAAATCATATAGAAGATGCATTTGATAATATATTAAGGGATTATTTAGGATTTAAAGCACCTGATCCTGAAAGTATTGCAGATGAATTATCTGTTAAAAGTAAAAATGTATTAGAATTAACGAAAAAAAAGGAAGAGAAGAAAAAAGGATTCTTTAGTTCATTATTATCTAAAGTAGTTGATATTGCTGTCCCTACTGTTGTTATAGGAATTGGAATTATTCTAGTTGGTAGTGTCTTAAGTTTAGTTGGTATTGGTACATATGCATTATACCAAGAGAATCATGAAAGTATTAATTCTATTATTGAAAAATCTTTTGACATTAAAAATTCATTTGTAAATACTGCAAAGTTAGATACAGTATATGATGCAGTTGTAACTTTAGCTGCTATAACTGGAGCTATGATTGTTGGTAGTAAATTTATTGCACCTTTGCTTAGGTTTTTACCATCACCAATTACATCAATACTTAGATTTATGCCTCATACTATATTTGGCAAACTAATTTATGATTTATTTGTTGATTTCTCAGTTCCAAGATTGTTATTAACTATGGGACTACCATTAGTATACAAAATGATTCTTCCATTTTTTGCTAAATCAGGCTCTAAATTAAAACAATCTCCAAATTCTATTCAACAAATGTTTAAATTTTTATCTCCAAATATAGCTAAATTAACTGGTTCAATACCTAAAGAAAATCATTATGCTTGGGATGTATCAAACATAATTAGTTCACCAATTGCAACTTCTTTTTATGGTAATTTAGATTCAAGTGATAGATCTTTTAATATCAAAAGTGATCCAACATCATTGACACCATTATCATCATTATCTAAAAAGAAATCTATGCTACAATTTGATAATGCTGAAGCATTAAGACTTTTAGTAATTAATAAAGTATTTCCTACAATAACTATGAATCTAAATCCATTAGTATTTAGATTAAGTGAAAAGAAATTTATAAAAATCCCACAACCTGTTGAAACAGATGGTAATATACTAATCCCAATGGTTGCAGATGGTATTGAACTTGCTTCAGACAAATATGGTAATTTATATGCAAAAAAACTGCCAGGTACTTTTTCAAGTGTAGAAATTGAATTTTTAGTTTATGATCCTAATGTAAAAAACTCAGTTGTAGAACAAATTTTAAGAAGTGATCAAGAGTTTTATAGATCAACCCCTGAATTAGATCTTGATTTAATAGAGCAAAATGTAATTTTAGAACCTTTTGAAGATGAGATTAGAAAAATACAAGAATCTGATATGAGTGTAGAACAAAAAGTAAGCTCTGTAAAAGAAATGCTTGATAAATATTTTGTTTATGGTTCAAACTTACGTTCAATGGTTAAAACAATGTCAAGTAAAGGTGAAAATGATATCCAGAAAACTTTAAGTTCAGGACTTGCTAATTGTTTTGATGCTAATGCAGTAGGATATGTAATATTACAAAGATTAGGTATTCCTACATTACAGGCATCAGGTTATGCACATGGTCAATTCTCTACAAAATTAGATGAAGAAACAGAAACAGGAAATATAATTGAAGGAACTATGACTGCTTATGATATTAAAGCTTCTTCAAAATATTCAATGGGACATTCATTCCTTAAATATTATGACAAAGGAAGAGGTGTTTGGGTTGGTGTAGACATGACTCCAACATCTAAATCAAGTATTGATGGTGGGGATTCAGTTTCTGAAGAAAAAACAGAAAAAAAGATTACTCCTTGGAATCGTTTAGTTTTTAAATTATCTAAAAATAAAAAATATACTAAAATGTTTGATATTTTACAAAATCAAGCTTTTAAAGTTGGAAATGAAAGAGTTGTAAGTCGTTTTAATGAAAAAGGTTATATTAAAGGTTCATATGAATCAAGATTTGAAGAAGACATAATTTTGTTAGATAATATTAAGCATACTTGGGATACAGATGTTGGTGCCTATTATTCAAAAGGTAGTGAATTAGATGTTTCACAAATATATTTTACTCCTTTTATATTTAAAAATGCAGATTATGGTTATAACATATTTGATGTAATGTTATTACGTTCTAATCTTGTTAAAATTCAAGCTGATGAAAGTGAAGGTAAAATAAAAGGAGTTATTATTGATACAGATTTAATTGATGTTAAAGTCGATGAGGCAGTTGATTATGTTGATAACATGGCACCTCATGTAAAAAAACAGCTTGAAAGAATAAATACTGTATTAGATGGAAAAGAAATTAGAAATTTAGATGATAGTATTTTTGTTCTACTTCAATCAATGGAGCCACATGAAAGATTGGCAATTTATTATGAATTATTAAAATATTATGGTGATGAAATGGGTCATATTAAACCTGAGTTAGTACCAATACTTGGAAGTTCTGTTTCAGGTAGAAAACCTGCAGGATTATATATGAAAGGAAGAGCTTTTAATGGATTTATTGAAGGAATTGAGAAATCTAGTGACCTTGTTCCATTTTTAAGAAGGTATATTGTAAATAGATTTATCACTTCTCCAACTCAAATTCTTAGTTATAGTGATATTGAGAATGTTTATATTGAGTCTGAGGATTATTGGGAAGGAAGAGAACTTGGAGGAATTATTTCTGAAGATGTTATTTGGAAGGAAGGAGAAAAATTAGAACGAAAAATAAATTTAATTAGGGGCTATAATCATGAAATTATAGAAGAAGTATATATTTCTGAATTTGATAAATGGAAATCAAGTTATATAAATCAAATAACTAGGACTGCTGATTTATTAAGAGATCATGCTGAATATATTAAATCTAGACCAGATAAAGGTATATCAGGTATTTCTAATACTGATACTAGCAAAGCAAGAAAATCTTTAGGTGTTAATGTTATGATGCTTTATACAACAGCCCCTAAACCAAGAAAGTATGCTGAATTAACATTAGTTGAGGATAGAATTGGTATTGAACTTCTAGGAGCAACAGCAACAACACAAATAGATGAAAATTTGATGACCTTAGGATTAAATCTTATGAAAGGTAAAATACCTGTATTTATTGATTCATATGATATAATTGACTTAAGTCATGAAGAAGACATATCTAGAAAAGATGCACTTAAAAAATTAGCATTGCGTGTTTTAGAAGTACACAAATTATCAAAAGAACCTATTTTTGTATCTGGAGAAGATCTTGAAGAAGCTGTGGAAAAAGTAATAGATGGCAAAATGAACTATTATTTCCCTGATGAAAATTTAATTTATAGACCAATAAAAGAAACAATATCATTTATGGTGAATGAGGGTTCTTTGTTTATTTATAGTCCAGATGGAAGATTAAAAATTGAAATACCTGCTGAATTTGATGCAAATAATCTGCAACCATTAGATTTATGGAGAATTATATCTCGAGCAACTGATATAAATCCTGATTTAGAAGCAAAAATAAAACAAAGATTGATTGATTTATGTGTTAATGTTATTTGTGTTGAAGGATTATTATCAGAACCTAGTTTTGCAGTCGAAAATAGTAAACCTGTGAGTATATTTTCTATTGCTGATCAAAGTGAAAATGTAAAAGGACATTTAGAAAGTTTAAAAAAATCAATTGATTGGGTTGACGCAAGATTAGATACAGCTATTGAAACAAAAGATAATGTTGAATTAAATGATGTTTCAGATGCAATCCAAAATATCAAAAGAGAATTAGCAAAACTATACACTGAAAATCCTAAAATTATTGAGATTGAACATAAAGAAATTTATGATTTATTAAATCTTAAATTAGATATACTTAATTCAAAAGCAGTTGGGGGAAATGTTGTAATTGGTGGGGAGATTGAAGAAGGAACACCTATGTTATCTGTAAGTGAAGTGTTAGCTCTTGAAGAAGAAGTAGGGGCTGTTGAAACAGAAACTGAAGGGTTGGAAGTTGCTGAGGAAGAAGAAGTTGAAGCTGTTGAAGATATTGATGCACTTGATGATACTGATGATTCACCTGGTTCCACTGGATCTTCATCAATCCTAAGATCACCAGCAGCTGTTGGTGGTATATTAGCAGCTTTAGCAATGCCAGGGGTTGCAATAGCAGCAGCAGGTGTTGCATTAGCAGGTGTTGGAATATATGCAATACAAAATAAAATAAGAAATGGTAAATGGTTTGGTAAGAAAGCAGTTGAAAGAGAACAAGAAACACCAGTTGCAGAGTTGGAGAAAGGACCACCAACACAAACAACTAAACGAATTACAACTTTTGATGAAAATATATTAGAAAGATTAAGACCGTTTCTAACAGAAAATGGTGAAGAATATTTAATTCCATTTTTAGATAATGCACTTGAATTAATTTTAGAGGATGAGAAAAGTATTTTATTAATATCAGAAAATAATGAGGGAGAAATTATTGGTTATACTCTTTTAATGCCTAATCATATTTTTGAAAAAGACAATAAACTTAGAGGGTTAGAAGAAATAGTTGGTGTTTTTCCAGAGATTTATACTGAAAAAGCACACAATAATGCATATTATGTTGCAGATATTGAAGTAGGTACTAATGTTAGAGGTACTGGAATAGGAACATCATTAATGGAACAAGCCATTGATATTGCTGTTGAACAAGGTGCAAAATATATTACAGGTGCAACATTGCCTGGCTCACAAATAATGAACTATAAAACAGCAACAACACATAAGAAAGGTGTATTACAAAGATGGGAAACTCAATTAGAATGGATTAACAAAGAAACTGGGGAAACAAGAATCCAAATTATGCATATGCCTCAAGGAATGATTTATGAAGAAGATGCAGTATATGTTTTAGATCAAGCATTAAATGATAAAAGTGAAACAGAAACATTAACAGAAGAATCAAAGAAAAGACTTGTTCAAGCATTAAAACAACCTTACATAATTGATTTAACAACAATTGTTAATGAAGAACAACCAATAACATATGAAGATGAGATAAAACTAATTGCTGATCAAATTGCAGATAAAATAAATGAAAGAATTACTTCTAAAAGAGTTGATGCATATAAACAAGATTCACCAGAAAAATATCAAGATGTTGTTGAAGAGTTTGGTGTTGAAGTTTTAGGAATAGGTATTGAAAGTGTTGTATTTAAAATTCCTACTTCAAATAGGGATGTTGCTGTTAAGTTTTATAGAAGTATGTTCAAAACATTAATGGGTAATTTAGGTTATGAAAAGCAGTTGCCTGCATTTTTGAAAACTAAAGGTGTTGATGGATTCCAACAATATATAACTCATTTTGAAGGTGACAAATCAAAGCTACCATATATTGCAACAGAAATTGTAGATGGTGAAAGTTTGAGTAAGTTTGATCTTGGCTCTTTTGATTGGGGAGATATGACAGAAGATGAAAAAAAGGAATATAAACAAGAACTTGATGTCCAAATAAGATCAATACCTGATGAACATTGGATTCAATTAATTAAAACATTCAAATATGTAAGTGACAATAAAATTCTTCCTGATTTTGCTCGTGCTGAAAACTTTTTTTATGATCCTAATAATGGATTTACTTTATTAGACACTCATATTGATGTATATGATGAACCTGATGAGGGTTATGTCTATGAAATACCTAGGGTGTTTGGCAGTTACTACTATGCTTTTGCTGATGAATCAACTAAATCATGGCTTTTGAAGAAACTAGATAAATTAACTAAGGAAGTAGAAGCATCAGAAACACCAACAGCACAACCACAAGTAGTTATTAGACATGCAAAAGAAGAAGACATACCACAACTACAAGAAGTAAGAGAATCAGCATATTATGATAATCCAAGTTTAGGACAAGCAACATATTGGCAACCTTTAGTTGATAAAGAAGATACCTTTTCATATGTTGCAGAGCTTGATGGCGAGCCAATTGGATATCTCGTAGCTACTAAATCTGATCAAGAATCATATGTTTATTCAATGGCTGTTGCTAAAGATTATCAAAATAGACATATTGAAAGTGGGTTTAAACTTGGTGCAGGGTCTAAGTTATTAAAACAATTAATGATAGATGCACATAAAGAAGGAATTACAACTATAACTGCTGATGCAATGGTTGAATCAGGAAGCAGTGCAATGTTTCAAAATTTAGGTGGTGAAGTAACAGGAACTCATAAATTTGCTGGAATGGATCAAGATAACATAATCCTTAAGGACACTGCACAACAATGGCAAGATTTGATTAAAGAAGCAGGTGAAACAGAAACACCAACTGATGTAGATGAAGAAAGTGAATCAAATGGTTTTATTGGCCCATCATCAACAACAAGAGGAATAACAGCTGTTGTCTTAGGAGCAGGTGCAGCTGGAGCAGTTGCTTTATCATCGTCAACTGCAGCTGCAAGTACATTAGGTGGTGTAGGGGCAATATCAACAGCAGTTTCAACAGCAACAGGTGCATTAGCAACTGTGGTTACTGGAGCTAAAGTAGGAATCGCAGTAGTTGTTGGAACATTATCTTCTCCAATAGCATTACCCGTTGCAGCTATTGTTGGAACAGTTGGAATAGCTGCTGGACTTGCAATGTATTTTAGTGGTAATAATGATGATGATGATATACCAGTTGCAGAATTAGAGAAAGAAACACCAACTGAAGAAGATGCAGAACCTGTAGAGGAAGTTACATCTCTAGAAGAATTAGAAAAAGGAATTAATATTGGTAGAAGTAGTGGTAGTGATCTTATTATACCTAATAATGCAATATCTAGGGAACATGCTATAATAAGATTAGTAGATGGCAAAGTAATATTAGCAGACTTAGGGAGTACTTATGGTACATATGTTAATGGTGAAAGAATAGATGAACCTGTCGAAGTTAACGCAGAAGATGAAATAATTCTTACTAATGAGGATAATCTTCCTGAATTTGATAACAAAATACAGATCTTTTGGCAACAACCTGGTCCAAAAGCTGTTGGGGCAGATGTAATAAAACCTGAAATCCCTATGGCAGAATTAATGGAATTTTATTTAGCAGAAGATACTATTAAAATATTAGATGAATATCCTACTGTCAAGCAAAGGATTGCAAAAGAATTACTTAATCCAAAAATGAGATATAAACAACTAAGTAAATTATTAGCAGATCTTAGTATAAATGCATTATATTTTGAAAAGATTGATAACATTTTTATGGCATTAAGACTTTCACAATTACAAGATGATCTTGCTCCACTAAGAGAAGAAGATGGTTTAATTAAGACTAAATCATTAACAGAATTTATAGAGGAAAAAGAAGAGGATAAAAAACAAGAAACACAAATACTAAAAACAAAATTAAGACCAGATGTTCCAATAGTTGAAATAGATAGTAAAACATTAAATGTAATTGTAGAAATATTAAACCAACCTGAAAATCTCTACCAGAAGAATGTGATACAATCATTATTATATCACCATGATTTAATTAAGAACAAACCAGGGTTTAAAAGAAGTTTTAAGGCAATTTTAGGTTTTGATGAAGTTGAATTTGAGATTAGTGACTTTGGAAAATTATCAAGAAAAGATTTAAAGAAATTCTTAGAAATATATCCATTGGGATTAGATCAAAAAACAATTAATTTAATTAAAATGCATGTTATATCTAATGATGCCTTATCTAATAGTGGAGAACAACATCAATATCATGGGGCAATTGTTGATTTGAATCACATGATTCATTTAGCGAAATTAAATGCAGTAAAACAAAAGTTTAAAATTCCCCAAATAGAAATAGAACAATTAGATAGGACACATCAATTACTTGAATTACAATACCAAGGACAAATAAGAGGTCAAGATAAACTTTCAGATTTAAGTTCATATGAACCATCACAATTTACTCAAAAAGATATTTATTCAAGACCAAAAGGAGTTGAAAATATAAAAGATGGTCTTGCATATCCAAATACTTATGCCTGGGATGCAAGGGAAGTGTTAATATTTGATACTAGGATTGATCCAACATACAATGCATTTATTGAAGATGGGATGAAAAAAGTTGAGGAAGCAAGAGAAGAAAAAGGTGAAAAATTAACTGATCAAGAAAAAATATCTATTTTGTTTAATTTTGTCAATCAAAAAGTAAAATCTGCATCTAGTAGTAAAAATGAAATTAATTGGTTACAAGATAGATTAGAACCTAATGGTAAAGGTGGACAGATAGTAAGAATTGGAGAAATAATTGAGTTAGGTTTAGGTGTTTGTCGTCATAAAGCTGCATTATTATATAAACTTCTTGAAACTGCAAAAATAAAAAACATTAAACTAAGCAGAGGAGATGTTAGAAAACAACCAAAAGAAATTGTTGAATTGTATGATCAAGTTTCTCCTGATCAATTTAGTCCTGAAAGAAAGTTTATGGGGAGACATGTATGGATTGAATATGAATCAGATGATTATAGATTATATGTTGATCCAATGTGGGGGAAAATCGATCTTGTTGAGAAACAACCAAAAGCAAAAACTAATGATAATAGTGATGGAGCACATACTATAATGGCTTATAAAGGCATTCTTGATGATCTTGTTAAAGAATACCCTGACATAGAATCATTAGAAAATGTCATTAATGATCAAGGTATTATAGGTAGAAAAGGAAGATTTGCTGATGAAAGTTTTTTGTTATATTATGGGGATAATGAAGCTTTAACTTTAGATGAAATTAATAACAAATACACTACAATAATGCAAAAATTAATGAGAGCTTATGGTGGTAATGAAGTTGTAGAGGAAGAAGAAGTTGTTGAGCAAAAAGAAGATGAACAAGAACTTAATGATGCAATAATCTCTTATCCTGAAGAAGAACTTGATATTCAATTAATTACTAAAAGAGTTAATGAAGGAGTTATCATAGTTAATGAAAATAGATGGAACGAACAGATTATAATAAATATTAATGGGGATTATAAGCCAATTGATGCAGAAAGAGTTGCAAGACTTATACAACAACTATATAATGTGTATAAAGATAAACAAACTTTTTTACAAATGTTAAGACAATCATTAAAAGACATATTTGTTAATAAGGATATTGATTGTTTGTTAGGTTCTATTAAATGTGGTAGTATAGGAATACCAGTTAATGCTGAAAACTTTGGAGAAGAAGTTAAAGATGTTGTTGCAGTTGCATTAAACCCATTGATTACTACAAGTTTAAAAGAAACAATATCACAATTACTTTCTCAAGATCCTAATGATTTATCAGAAGCAGAAGTAAGATTAGCTTTAAATTTTGATTTAGATGATGTTAAAGCTAATGTTTCTCCAAAGTTATACAAAAAGTTAACTAAGTTAATAAAAGTTTTAGATAGAAATAAGGAACAATTAGAAGATTTAATAGAAGAACCTGGCCCACAAATTTCTGAAAAAGAATATGCGGTATTAATAGAAAAAATTAAAGAATTTTTAACTAGTGGTTATTCTGTAACAGCAAAAAAAGGATTTAGGGATATTGATATGAGTTTTATTGTAGAGGGTAGTTTGACTAGGGGATGGTCAAATTATCATCAAAGACCAACTGACGCAGTAATCTATGGGAAAAAACATATTTCAGATCTTGATTTAGTTATTGTTGTTGAGGATGATTATTGGAATTTATTATCTCAAGAAGTAAAGATTCAAGGAGCTATAGAAAGATCTATTGTACTTGGTGATAATAATGTATATCTTGCAGATACTGGATTATTAAGTTTAATAGAAGATTTAGATAAAATTAATCTTGCAAAGAGAAGAGATAGAGAAGTTAATATTGTTATAATCCCTAAAAATTCAGTTGGTGATCAAGAGAAAAATGGAAAAATGATTTATGATGATCTAGGTGTAATTAATTTGTTAGATGAATCTCAAACAGCTGAAACATAAAAACTAGGATAATAAATCTTGTACTCTTTTTATATCATCATTTACTTGGTCTTGATATTGATCTCTATATTCAAGAACAACACTTCCTTTATAACCATTTGATTTTAATGCTGAAAGAAATCCTGGCAAGTTCATTTCACCAGAATTATATGGTAAATGTTTTTTACCCCCTGATTGATTACTTAAGTGTACTACTAATAATTTTTCAAATACTTGATCAAGTAAAGCACTTAAATCAGTATCTGATGAAAGATGAGATGTGTCTAATGTTAAACCAATGTTTGGTAGGTCCATTTGAACAATTTCTTGAGGAAACGTAAGCCATCTATCTTTTGCATCCATATTTTCGTATGCTATTTTAACACCTAATCTTGCAATATCATCATGACATGCTTCTAGTTTTTCTTTTACAATTCCATAATCTCCTTTTAAAGGATGTAATGTTATTGTATCAGCACCATAATTTCCTTTCATAAATGCAAGTGCTCCTAGAAATTCTCTATGTGTTACATCAACACCTGGGCCATGGATTAATGTTGGATTAATATTGTCTTCATCTAGGAATCTTCTTATAATATAATGTTCAAGACCATACATTTCTTTTCCTTGAGGCATATAAATATGAACATCTTCTCCTTTGTGAGCATCAAATTCAAAATCATAATCCATATTTCTTGAAATTTTTCCTGTTGATAGTACTCTTAATTTTTCTTCTATTTCAGTTGATTTAATTGGGTGGATTACATCTCCATTAGCATCAAATAATACTCTTGATTGAAAACCTTTAGGAACTAATTTATCAAAATCATAAGAAATACTTTTTACACTACCATCTTCATTAAAGAAAACAGTTTCACTAGCCTTACCTAATTTTCTAGACTCATTTTTACCTTCAACCATATCCAGGGGAAAGGTATCTATACTTTTAAATCTTCTTGGTAATTCACTCATTATTTGTTTCCCTCAAATAGTAGTAACACTAAGGGTTATTTATAAACTTTTCTATTTTGTGAAGCAAAATAGTAAAGGTTTGAAATTTTTAATTTTAAAATTCTAATTTCAAAAGCTTTTTGGTTTTTTAAGCTAAAATAAGCAAATATTGCAATATAACCATATATTACACTAAATCACACTAATAATTAAAGAAATCTAGTTAATTTCTACTGGTTTGCCTATGCTTTGACCAGGCATTCCTGTCTCAAATAAAGCTCTTACACAGCCTTTTATGCCATGAGTAGCTCTTATCTTGCCTTTTAGCTCTCTTCCACCTAGTGTTGTAAAGACTACATCTTTTCCAACTACTTTTTCAGCTGATTCTAAGTTTTCAGAGCCTTCTGGCTGAATAATTACCTGATTCATGGTTTGTGTTTTTCTACCACGTCTAAAACTAGTGATTAATCCTTTCATGTTTCTGATGTAAATATAGGGGATTTATAAATGTTTCTATGTAAACAAACTAAATTTTAGATGATAAAAAGATAAACTAATTATAACTATAAGAAAACATCATCATTAATGGCGTAGATGGGGGGAGGGTTGGCTCCTTCGGAGTCCCCCATAGGACAAAGTGTAGCTTTGTCCGTCTACTGCCACTATTGATGATGGTGTTTTCAGATTAGGGATAAAATTTCTTTAACAACAGCAAACTTTATATATAAATATACTAATAAATTAGATAATGCGTCATGCAAAAAGAGGTTTTAGAAGGAATTTAGTAATTGTATTTCTAATTGTAGCTATATTTTCAGTATCTATGTTATTGACTAATTATAAAGATAAAAGTGGTAATCTTGACTTGTCAAAATCAGACTTTCTTATGAAAATTAAAGAAGAATCAGCTAAACCAATAGAAACTATATTATCAGTAGGAAAAGGAAATATTGGAGAGAAGCTATTAATTGATGATGTAGTTACACAAGATGATGTTTATCAAGATCCAGAACTAGAAGATGTAGTTTCTGAACCTGAAGATGTTTATCAAGATTCAGAATCAGAACATGTAATTTCTGAACCAGAGGATGTATCAATTGGAGGTAGTAATAATAATGTAGTTATCACAAAACCAGATGATGAAGATAGTTCTACAGATGATACTCCTGATCCAGTTCCAAAAAAGAAAAAATCAACACCAAAATACAAAGAAGGAGATTCAATGACTACTTTGGTTGATGGGGAGGAAAGAGTCTATATTAGATCTAATGGTGCATGGATTACTCAAGAAAAATTAGCTAATCCTTATTTTGTTAGTGGTCCATTTGAAATATTAACAGATGGGATGATAAAAAATCTTGACATTGAAATTAAAAACCATGAAACTAAAGAAGAAACAATTAAATCAAATGATGTAGATTCAGATGGAGATGGATTAACTGATAGTCAAGAAGTAGTATTTGGAAGTGATCCAGATAATGCTGATATAGATGGAGATGGATTGGATGATAGACAAGAATTAGAATTTGGTACTAATCCAGAACTTGCAGACAGCGACGGAGATGGATTAAGTGATTTAGATGAGTTTACATCTTTTAGTGATCCACTAATTGAAGATACTGACATGGATGGTGTTTCAGATGGAGATGAAGTAAAGGCAGGAACAGATCCTACAGATGTTAATAGCATACCACAGAAAAAAACAACATCATCAGCTAAACAAAAACAACAAAGTTATACAAAAACTGAAAAACAAACTGCACAAGATTATATTAAAAAAGCAAGTAAAATTAAAGGTGCAGAATTATTAACAGATGGTGGTTATAAATTAATTTCCAATGGTGATAATACTTGGACAAGAACTTTTCCAAGTGGAAAAACAGATGTTGTTACAACAGAAAAAATGTTGGGTTTTCTAGATCATCAATCATGTCTTGATGGAAAATGTATGTATAATAGGAATGGTGAAACTATTTTTGGTAAACAAGTTTCTAAAAAAGAAGTAGAAGAAACATTAGCTAAATCATTTGATGCAAAGGAAAAAGCAAAATTAAAGAAACAACAAGAAGCAAAGAAAAAACAAATTAAAGTAAAACAAGAAACAAAACAACCAGTAATTTCTGCTGGTTATGGTAACTTTGATGCTCAAGGAGATTTAATTATCCACATAAACCAAGACGACAAACCAGTTGACCAATACTTTTTTAGAGATGATGGCTTATTTTCAGATACTATTTTAAGATATGATAAACAAGAAAAACAAAAAGTTGTATGTAAAACTTGTGAGATTGTTGAGCAGAAAGATGGTTGGTATTTAATTGACCATTCAAGAAAAGATAAACTTGGAAAAAAGTTTAAATTAGATAAAGATCCAGATGATGAACAAGAAAGAATCTTAGATAAATGTGAAGGTAAATTTGATACTAAAGATTGTAGAAATGCTGCTGTTTTAGTAGACAAGGTTTATGACAGACTGAACTTTGAATTTAGGTCAAGAGTAGAATCAGTGTTTGGAACTTTATTTGAGAAATGGACTCAAGGATGGCTAGGATCAAGAATGGAAGTAGCATTACAAGCAAGTGTTTGTAATCTACAATATTATAGGACAGATGATTCTGAAACAGAAGTTATTTCTGGAGGAAGTGTGGCAATGCCTAACTTTGTTTTAGATTATGAAGGAGAAAAGACTAGAAAATTATTTGTTGTTGATATTGGTGGGGAAAAAGAAGAAATAACACCAACATTATATCGATATGCATTTTCAATTAAATTAATTGGACAAATGCATTACATCATTTATTTACAAAATTCATGCACTGGTATTAAATCATTTGATGCAGGGTTGAAATCATCTACTTCAACATCTGATTTATTTAGTTGGAAAAAATATTTTGATGGAGAATATACAACAGAAACAATTACAAATAAGATAGAATTTAATGGCTGGAGAGATGAAGGTATTATTAATAAGCCAAAAGGAACACATATTGTACATTATTCAGGAGATGACATGACTTTTGATTGTGAAGATAATGAAAATTGCAGATTCAATCAAGCTTGTGTAAAAATAATTGATGATGGCACAATTGAATATGAAACAGATCAAACAAAACCTTATTGTGTTGATCTTAATAATGGCCAAGGTTTTACAACAGAAGGAGATACTGGATATTTAGAGTGCTGATTGACAAACAAAAAGATGGTCTTTACTTTTTTGTATTTAGTTTTTTCTTCTCTTTTTGTTTAGGTAAATAATTTTCTTTGGAAATAATGGGTTTTCCAAGACGTTTTTCAACGCTTTCTCTTGCTTCATTTGCAGCTTGTCCGCCTTCATTAGCAGAGTATTTACATTCTTTAAATCCTTTTGAATTACGTTCTTTTGTAATTTCTGTAGTTGTTTTTTCTCCTAACATAGTAAATATTAATTCAAAATCAGTCATATGATCTCTTAAGTTTTGGTTTTTCTTTTGTAATTGTTTAAATTTTTTGTATTCTCCAATTGTTTTACCAAATGTTGCTTTTGATATTTCGTTTGTTAGTATTGCAAATTCTTTTTCTGTTTTAATATCTCTGTCTTTCCATTCGTCTGTCAATTCTTGACGAATTGCAATTCCACGAAGTCTTTTATCAACCCATTCTTTAGGGTAGCCTTTTAGTTCATAATACTCCTTAATTCTATCTTGACCAAGTTCAGGGTTTTCTATCTCTTGAATTCTCTCATGACCAACTTGAGCTAACCATAGTTTGAAGGGCTCTGCTTTTTTTGATGGAATTGATTGGATTAACCTAAAAGCTCCTTTAGTAGATACACAGTTTAAGTTTTGTTTACCACCTAGGGTATCTATAGAAAGGGGGGTGGCAATTTGCCCCCACCCTTGTGAAAATCCTTCATCACGTCTTCTCATATCTTTTAGATAACCTTTTGGATCTTTAGAATCAGTTAAAGCTTGGACTATGTCGACTGCTACAAACCACCATTCCTCATTAAACCAAGTCCTTCGTATATTCCTTCCTTCAAAAACAACTAAAGCATCTTCTTTTTTCTTAGACATTTTAAGCTATTTACCCCCATATAATTTAGAAGATTTTAGTATATATAAATGTTTTTTTTCTTTTAACAGGCCGGCAGGCTCTTTTTGTTGTTATTTTAATTTTTATTATACTTTTCTTTTTATTATGTTAACAATAAATCCAACAACAACAACGGCACGGACGGACTAAAGTCCTACTCGGCTTCGCCTCGCCCGGCCATGTTGTTGGATTTATGAATAATTAAAAAAACTCATTCCTATTCTTAAATAGTAAATTAATAATTTAATTAACTATTAATTAAGTATATTTTATTATATAATACATAGAAACATATATAAAGGAGTAATCAAAGAATAAGCATATTAAAAAAAAGTGGGGAGTTTTGATGAAAAAAAAGGGTGTGATAACGCCATTTATCATAGTTGGTATTGTACTTTTGTTAATGGTAGGTTTATTAGTCTTAATGCGTAACTATACATATACTGGACAATTTGTTCCTTCATCATTAGTTCCTGCAACAAGTTATGCACAAGAATGTGTTGAACAAGTAACAGATGATGGTTTATTTTTTCTAAGAACTCAAGGAGGGTATATATATTTACCAGATAAAATCTCAAAAGATCCTGAAGCATATATTAATCTTGGACTAAAAGTTCCTTACTGGTTCTATAATTATCAAGATAGATATCCTCTAATTAATGACATGGAATTAGATATGGAACGTTATATTAATGAAAATCTAGTTGGATGTCTAAATAATTTTGAAAGTGTTGAACATGATTTAAACATTATGAATCCTGAAAATATTAGTTCATTAAAAGTTGATGTTTCTATAAATAAACGTGATGTGACAGTAAATGTTAATATACCTATTAAATTTAAATCCGCACAAGGACCTAAAGTTTATAATTTCCCTAAAATTTCTATAACAAAAGATACAGAATTAAGAGAAATGTATGAACTTGCTAAACAAATCATGAGAATAGAAAATAAAGATGGATTCTTAGAAGGATATGTGTTTGATATGATTGCAAGTTCTGATTATATGCCTCATGAAGGCTTAGAAATAACATGTGAACCAAGAATCTGGGAAATAATTGATCTTGAAAAATATTTACAATCATTAATAATGCATAATATCAAATTTCTAACATTTGAAAATACCAACTATGAAGAAACTGGAATTGATTATTATGATAAACTCTATAAAGTTGATTTAGGTATTGGAGATTATTCAAACATAAAAGTAAACACAATATATAATCCACAATGGCCTCTACATATGGATGTAACACCAAAAGATAGTGGGGTTGTTAAGCCAATTGAATATGCAATTTCTAGATTTTTATTTAATTGTTTTAAAATTTATCATCATAAATACAGTGTAGAATTCCCAATTATGTTTCAATTAGTTGCAAATGATAATCCTGAAGAAATCTTTTACTTTGCAACACCTGTACTTATGAAAAGGGATGAACCAAATAGATTTGGAGAAGTTCCAACATGGCCAGAAGAAGTAGACAGAACAAGAAGTGAAGATTATTGTAGAAATGATGTTGAAGTTTCTATTTACAAAGTAGATATGGCAGGAAACATTGTTGTACAGCCATCTATAGAGAAAAAAAGAAAAGCAAGATTAGATGTTTATGCAATTGATAAAACATTGGGATTCCCAGAAGGAGTTTTAGATGATGTTGATATTAAATTCCATTGTGTTAAGTTCAGATGTGATATGGGTAAAACTTCTATTCCAAAGATTGATGGGTTATATTTAGGAGAAGAACCAATGCTAAGTGCACTATATCCTTATTGTCATAATGGTTATATTATTGCTGAAAAAGAAGGTTATCTAACAGCAAGAGAAAAAATTACTATTAATGAAGAAGATGCAGAAGCTGGTCTTATAACTACTGTTAATATGGAATTAAAGCCATTAAAAGATTTTGAATATGAATTTGTAGTAGTTGAAGATCATAATAATATTATCACAGAAAGGCCATTAAAAGAAGAAGAGGGAATATTATTAATGATTAATAGTCCTGAGAATTCTTATGAAGAAACTATATATTATCCTTTAGATGAAGATGAAGAATTAGAAGGAACAATATTTACAAATGATGAAGAAACACAAGTAGAAGCAGAATTAGAAACAGAAGAAGACTCACCATTCAAAAAACTTTCATTAATTGTTGATGATGGCATTACTTACCAACTTGATATTAAATTAATAGATGATGAACAAGTTTGGGGAGGAGCATCATATAACTGGACATTAAGTTATAGTCAAGCTGTTACTAATAATAAAATTATTTTTTATGTTGCTAAAAAAGATATGCCAACACTTCCTGATTCAGGAGAAGAATGGCAAAAACTATATGCTGAATTACAAGAAAAATCACAAGAACATATGCCTAAGATGATTTATGTGAGGGAAAGTTAGGAAGGTGAAAAATGGATTTTCGGTCTTCGTTGTTCGGTCTTCGTACGAAAAACGAATAACGAAAAACGAATTATAACCATTCAAGAAAACAATGTCAACTACAAAAACACTAACAAAATTGCTTGTTTATCTAGTTATATCTCTAATAATATGTATGCCTGTTTCATTTGCTCTAAGTATTAATCCTGATTCAATTAATGTAAATGTAGAAGGAAATGATGTTACAATTAACTGGGAAACTGATGAATTAGCTTCTGGTGTTGTCAGATATGGAAAAAATACTGAAAATATTTTTACAATTCCAGAAACAGGAGAATATAAGCAAGATCATAGTGTTTCTATTGATGATTTAAGTTATGGAGAAAAATATTATTATACTGTTGAGTCTAGTGATGGTGTGGTATCTGCAAAATTAACAGGATGGAAAGATTTTACAACCATATTAGACAAGATTACATCATTAACATTAACTAAAACAACATCAACAACTGCAAAACTTGATTGGCAATCTCAAAGTGCTAAATCTTATAATGTATATATTGTAGAATTAAACGCTGAAGGGAATAAGATAGGAGATTTTGTTTTAAATGCAACACCTGTTGGTTCTCAAATTGAAATTATAGGACTAAAAGCAGGTACTAGTTACAAAGCAAAAATAGCTGGTGTTGATGTACTTAACAGAGAAGGTTTATTAAGTGATGAAATTGAATTTAAAACAGAACAAAAAGTTCCTGAAATTACTTTTCTTCAAACATTATATATTACAAAAAATACTGCAACAATAATCTGGAAAACAGATATTGCAACATCTAGTAAAGTATTATATGATTCAGATGGTACTCTTGATTTAGTGGCTGTTGATGAAGAAGAAGTTACAGACCATTCAATCAAATTAGAAAATTTAGAAGAATCTACAACTTATAATTATAAAGCAATTTCTGGAGAAAAAGAATTAAATGGTTTAGTTGTTTCATTGGTTGAGTCTCCTACTAAAAGTTTTTCAACACTAAGTTCTGATGATATATTAACTTTTATTGATATAAATGTTGAGATAGAAGGAAAACAAAAAGCAACAATTACATGGAAAACTAATCAAGAAATAAAATGTGATTTATTCTATGGAATAGATGATGGTTTTTCAAGTAATAAAAATGAAAATGAAGAATCAAATGAACATGAGATAATTTTAGATAATTTACTTCCTGGTTTTAGTTATTTCTATAAAATCAAATGTGGACAGCATGAATCTGAAATTAGCCAATTTTCAACAGAAGATGCTGAAGAAGGCAACTTTTTACATGTTGATAAGCTTCCTGAATATTTAACAGAAACAAAGGTTAACATAACAGGAACAACTAAGTATGGATCTAAATTATATATTTTCATAAATGATGATCAAATGGCAAAGGTTCAGAAAATTGTTAATTCTACTACATTTAGTGAGGAAATTTTATTAAACTTTGGAGCAAAACAAGACGACATTATTGGAAAAAATATTATTAGTGTTGTTGCATGGGATCCTGATATGAAAAAAGATTCAGCTGTTATTGAAACAATTGTTGATATTAATAATCCAACTTTACAACTAAACGAGCTTCCTGATTTTACAAATGAACAACAATTAAATATTTCTGGAGTTGCAGAACCTGGAACTGTAGTTGATATTGAAGTTAATAATCAATCTAAAGCACATTTAACAGTTGGAGTAAATGGAACATTTGCTACAATGGTTAGCTTAGCTAATAAAAACCAAACAATTGCTGTATATGCAAAGGATAAAGCTGGAAATACTCAATTAGTTGAACATCTTATTTCAGTTGATAAAATAGCTCCTAAAGTAAATCTATTAACACAATTAAAACCTGAAACTCATTTTAAGATATTAACAATTGAAGCAGAGACAGATCCAAACTCAAAAATATATGTTACTAATTTTGGAGAATTTAGTGGTTGTGAAGATCTTGAATGGACAAGAAACTTTGGAGAATGTTCAATGTATATTGGTAAAAAACATAGAGTTCCAGGTAAGCTAATTAGCTCTAACATAGACCCTGTAGGGTGGATATTAGGCAACACAATGGAAGTTAAATCAGGAGAAGATGGTAAATTTACTGTGCGTGTGCCTTTGTATATGAGCTCAGGATTAAAAGTTACAGGAAGAAACAGAATAGAATTTTTAGTTAAAGATGAAGCAGGAAATGTTGGATTTAAGCAAGTGAATATTAATTATAAACCTGGTTGTCCAGACTGGCAAGTTAATATTGGAGAAATTCAAACTTATCCATTTAATATTTATACTAAAGACTTTACAGATACTGTATTAGAGGGAAGTGCTTTTATTCCTATAGAATATATTGGACCAGGTAATCCTACTAATATTAGAGTTAATGTTCATAAAGATATTGGTTCCATACATGAAAGTATTTTAGGAAATACAGGAGAAGTCTTAGATCAAGAAGATGGAACAGATATGATAACTGTAAGAATGCCTAAGTTTTCTCAATTAGATCCAGCAACAAGAAAGATTTATGTTTATCTTCCTGTTACAGTAAATAAATACACAGGTTTAATTGACAATCTTCCTGACCAATTAAATGTTTTCTTAAAGGCAAGAATAAGTTATAGAGCAGAGGGTGCAGGTCATTATGGGGGAAGTTACACAGGTAGTTATTTTGGTCAAGGTGGTGGTTATCAAGCAACTGGTTCTGCATCATGTGATGTTTATCCTGTATTAAGTTATAGTATACAAAAACCATTAGATTATACTAAATTTTTAACACCAGAAACAATTAATAAAACAATAGAAGCATTAGAAAAAACAATAAAAGTTTCAACAAAGATTAGAGATTTTGTTAAAGATGCTGCAACTTATGTTACTTTAGGTTGTGTTGCAATGGTTGCTTATAATTATTTAAGTGGTGCGTTTGGTGGTTCAGTTGCTAAACAACCTGGAACATGTACACCAACAGAACAAGAAATGGAAACAACTTATTGGTTGTGTGATAGAATATTATGTCCTTCTGCTCCTCCAAAATGTGAAACTAATGAATGGACAGATTCTGGTTATATGGATGGTGAAGATGTTATTGGTAAAGATGAGTGGAACAAACGAGAAGGAATTAACACACAAACTAAAGGTGAATTTGTAGACTGGTATAATGGAGAAAACCCTGGACAACAAATAACAACAGGAGAAGCTAAACAAGCTGATGTTAGTTCATGGGCATCAAAAAATAAAAAAAATTATTATAAAAATTTACAACCGGGTGCAAGAGTTTATCAATCAACAAATCCAATGACTGAAGAAACATTTACATTTGAATATGTCGACGTGAAAAACAGACAAATTGTTGATAAAAGAGCTAGCAGAAGTATTATTCAAGATGCAGAAGGAACACCAATTGTAAATATTAGATTAAGTGAATTAGATCAAAAAGCTGCTGAATGTGATCTAACAGATCAAACATTAATTAGAGTAAAAAAATATGGGGAAGAAGAACTTAGTGGTTTATCAGGTTCAAGAAAAATAGTTAGTCCTGATTATTTTTGTGATAGTAGAAAACCAGGTAGTGGAATTGGTGAGTTAGGAAAACCAGATAATAGTTTCTTTGGTTGTTATTCTGAAAATTGTCCAAACTTTGATAATACCAAATGTTTTGGAACAGCTGATATTAATCCACCATCAGGATTATGGGCAAGTACAAGATGTGGCTGTTTACCTGGAATTAAATCTCATCTAGACAACTTTATTAAAATTATGGAAGGAGCTAAGAAATGTTTACAACAAGCTTTAATTGGAGAAGTAAGAGGTGGTTTTTGTGAAAGATTATTAGCACAATTTATTTGTGATTTATTTACTGAACTAATTCTAAAAGCATTATTTGGAACTGGTAGCGACGACATGGGCATAGCTGGCGGTTTAGGTGGAAGAGAGGGTGTTAGTGATATTAAAACTAATTCAAAACAAATTTCAGGTAGCTTGTCAAAACGTTATGGTGGTATTATTAAAAATAAATTTGGGTTATCAAGTGATCAATTAGTAAATAAATTTTGTGTTGCTGCTATTACAATGGATTGGTCATTAGTAGAAGGAATGTTAAATCAAGTTGTTGATTCAATACCTATTGAACCTGTTGCATTTGTTGATGCAGAATCAAGAGCACATGGTTATGACCCATTTAATGGAAGAATGAATATTGGTTATAATGTTTATTTAGGAATTGTTCCTGGTGGAAGAACACAAACAGAAATGTATCTTGAATGTGATCCAAGTTTTCCAAATGCATTATGTAAACCAGGA
>Ga0233429_1000564_pt1 | contig 57557 bp, 38 predicted proteins | sample SI_118_April2016_3_FD_179879 | JGI IMG/M metagenome (GOLD analysis project Ga0233429, IMG submission 179879) | Seawater microbial communities from Saanich Inlet, British Columbia, Canada - SI_118_April2016_135_MG | ecosystem: Environmental > Aquatic > Marine > Inlet | place: Canada: British...
GGCATCCTGCACACCCGCGCCAGCCTCGGCGGTGGTGACTGAGCCAAGCAGTTCAGAACCCCAGACCTCGGAGATCAACGACCGGCCGGCCTCCACCGCCTCATTGGCCAAACGCGTGGAGTCGGTGCGGATGTAGGTCAGGTGTCCCATCTCGTAGAGCTTTCCCGCCAGAGCGGCGGTCTTGTTGGGCGACCAGCCCCAGCGGCTTCCAGTGGCTTGAAACAAGGTGTCGGTGCTGAAAGGCGGGCGCGCCGGCTGGGACTTTTCACGGCGGGTAACGGAACTCACCTGCACGCACTCCGCAGCGACCAGTGCCGCGTGCGATGACTCTGCCAGTGGCGCCCTGGCGGTGCGATAGGCGGAGAAACGATGCTTTTCATCCAGCCAGGCGTCAGGATCAGATTTCTCATGAAAGCGGACGCGCCATTCCGTGACCGAGGTAGCCGCGGTGACCTCGAAGTAGCGCACCGGGACGTGGGCTTCCCGCTCCAACTCCCGCTCGACGATGAACCCCAGGGTGGGCGTCTGCACGCGGCCCATGGAGTTGGTGGAGGTGTTGGTGTAGCGTCTGGCGATTCGGCTTGCCCGCCAGCCTACCATGCGATCCATGAACATGCGGATGAGAGCGGCATCCACCAGTGCCTGGTCCACGCTGCGGGGGGAGGCTACAGCGGTGTGCACCGCCGGCTTGGTGATTTCCTGGAACGACACCCGGTGGAGAGTGCCGAGCCCTGAAAGCAGCTTCTGCAGATGCCAGGCGATGAGCTCACCCTCCCGATCCGGGTCAGCGGCCAGGTAGAAGGTGACCGAGTCGTGCTGCGTGGCTTCCTCCTTGATGGCGCGGATGGCGGCCTCGCCCTGCTCGGTCCAGAACCACGGCGGTTTGGGAAGCTCACCTGACCTATTGGACCAGTATGCTTTGCGGACCTCTTTGGGTGGATGGATGTCGCGGTCCTGGGCCAGGCGTTCGATGTGGCCTCCCGTGGGCAACACCCGCCACTGGTCTTTCCCCAGGTGCTTGAGGAGGGTCTTGCACTTGGCCTTGGATTCGACGAGCAGAATGTTCATGTGAGGTATTTCCGGTTTCTGTGAAGGGTAGATTTTGGTAGTAGCGCTCCCCGTTAGTGCGGGGTGTCGATGGGTCCGCCGTGCAGCGGCGGCCCTTTTTGCCTACGTTCTATGGATGTTGACAAAAAGTAGGAAGCCGAAGGCGCGTGAATGAAGAAGGATAAGAACTACTTTACATCATATCTCAGAATACCCAACATAAAAAATAGGAGCCCAAAATGCGAGAAGTCTGGATCGCCTGCATCACCCAAACTGGCCTCCAGGCCGACACCATCGAACAAATGTGCGACAAATTCATCGACCGCATGGCCCAGTTCGCCCCCATGACTCCCGACATCTACTGCCTCCCTGAAGGCTTCCCAGGTGTCAACCTGTCCATCCCACGCCCACCCAGCCGCGAACTCGCCGAAATACCACCCGGTCCAATTACGGAACGCTTTGCCGCCTTCGCCAAAGAGCACAACACCTATGTCATCTGCCCCATCTACACCCGCGACGAAGAGGGTCACTGCTACAACGCCGCCGTTGTCATCGATCGATCGGGTAATGTCCTTGGCGAATACCGCAAAACCCACCTCACCGATGGCGAAATGGAAGGCTTCCTCACCCCAGGCCCACTCGACCCTCCTATTTTCGAAACCGACTTCGGCACCATCGGTATTCAAATCTGCTTCGACATCGAATGGGCAGACGGATGGCAGACTCTGCGCGACAAACACGCTGATCTCGTCTTCTGGCCCTCGGCTTTTGCAGGCGGCGACAAACTCAACCAGCTCGCCATCAATCACCACTACGCCATCGCCGCCAGCACCCGCAAAGGATCAACGCGCATCATCGACATCGATGGTCAAACCATTGCTGCGACCGGCATCTGGGACCCCAAAGGGGTCTGTATGCCCCTCAATCTCGAAAAGGCATTCCTGCACACCTATCCACACCAGAAACACTTTGACGACATCCGTGCAAAATACGGCCGCGACATCCTCATCAAAACTTATCACGACGAAGAATGGACCATCGTAGAATCTCGTGCGCCAGGTCTCAATGTTGCCGACGTACTCGCCGAGTTTGACATTCAAACCCATGACGAAATGACCGCCACCGCCGAAGCCATGCAACAAGCAAGACGTCCTGATCGCCTCGCGTAAAAAACCAAAGCACCACCACTAATCGAAATGGATATGCTGTGAACATCTGGAAACAACTCGACAGTGCCCCGGTACCGGAAACTGGGTACGGCCCATGGCGCTGAACCTGGCAGAACTTCTCCCGCAGGATGAGGCCCTGGACGACGATGCCCTGCTGGAGCGCTTCCTCGATTTCGTCGAAAGCCGCAAACTGACCCTCTATCCCGCCCAGGAGCAGGCCATCCTCGAGCTGTACACAGGCCGGAGCGTCATCCTCAACACACCCACGGGATCGGGCAAATCGCTGGTAGCCACGGGGTTGCACTTCCAGTCGCTGGCCAACGGGCGGCGTTCTGTGTACACCTCTCCGATCAAGGCACTGGTCAACGAAAAGTGGATGGCGCTGTGCCGAGACTTTGGACCGGACAACGTGGGTTTGTCCACGGGCGATGCCACGGTCAACCGACATGCGCCCATCCTCTGCTGCACGGCCGAGGTGCTGGCCAACATCGCATTGCGTCAGGGAGCGGCGGCGGAAGTGGATGACGTGGTGCTGGACGAGTTCCACTGGTATGCCGATCGGGACAGGGGCGTGGCCTGGCAGGTTCCGCTGCTGACGCTGCCGCAGGCGCGCTTTCTGCTCATGTCGGCCACGCTGGGTGATACGCGCTACTTCGAGCAGGAGCTGGAGGAGCGCACAGGCCATACTAGCGTGACGGTGAAGTCCGACGAGCGTCCGGTGCCGCTGGAGTTCGCCTATTCGCTGAATCCGCTGGCGCACACTCTGGAGAAGCTGGTCACGGATGGCAGGGCACCCGCGTATGTGGTCCATTTCACCCAGCGGGAGGCGGCGGAAAACGCCCAGGCCTTCACCAGCATCAACGTCTGCTCGCGTGCGGAGAAAGCCGCCCTGGCCGACGAGCTGGCCGGCTTCCGTTTCACGAGTCCCTACGGCAAGGAGATCCGCCGGTGGTTGCGACACGGCATCGGTGTGCACCATGCGGGGCTGCTGCCCAAATACCGGGTGCTGGTCGAACAGCTGGCGCAGAAGGGGCTGCTGAAGATCATCTGCGGCACGGATACCCTGGGTGTGGGCATCAATGTGCCCATCCGCACCGTGCTGTTCACCCGCCTGTGCAAGTTCGACGGGGAGAAGACGGCCATCTTGAGCGCCAGGGACTTCCATCAGATCAGCGGCCGGGCCGGACGCAAGGGTTTCGACGAACGGGGATGGGTCGTGGCGCAGGCCCCCGAGCATGCCATCGAAAACCTCAAGCAGGAGAAGAAGGCGGCCCAGGGCCGCAAGAAGGCCAGCAGGAAGCGCGCACCCGACCGCAACTTCGTCCATTGGGACGAGAAGACGTTCAAGCGCCTGGTAGCGGCGGCGCCAGAGCGGCTCACCTCGCAGTTCCAGGTATCCCACGGCATGCTGCTCAACGTGCTGAGCCGCGCGGACAACGGCTGTCGCTCCATGCGCGACCTGATCCGCGTCTGCCACGAAGCGCCCGTGCGCAAGAAGATGCACCGACGGCGGACGTGGCAGCTGTTCCGCTCGCTGGTGGAGCGCGGTATCGTCGAGATCCTGGATCCGGCCGCCAGTCCGGACGGGCGCAAGCTTCGGGTCAACGTGGAACTGCAGGATGACTTTTCCATGGACCAGGCGCTTTCGCTCTATCTGCTGGAGACCATTCCCCTGGTGGACCCGGAGCGGGAGGATTTCGCTCTGGTGGTGTTGACGCTGGCGGAGTCGATCCTGGAAAACCCGGAGATCATCCTGCGCAAGCAGCTGGACAGGATCAAAGGCCGTGCCGTCGCCGAAATGAAGATGCAGGGGGTGGACTACGAGGATCGCATGGATGCTCTGGAAGAACTGGAGTATCCCAAGCCGCACCGCGAGTTCATCTACACGACATTCAATGAATTCGCCGACCGACACCCCTGGGTGGAACAGGAGAACATCCGGCCCAAGTCCATTGCCCGGGAGATGTTCGAGACGTTCTCCTCGTTTGCAGACTACGTCCGCTCGTACGATCTCCAGCGCAGCGAGGGGTTGCTGCTGAGACATCTGCACAGTGTGTACAAGGTTCTGCTGCAGACCGTGCCGGACAATGCCAAGGATGAGACTCTGCGCGAGATCGAGTTCTACCTGAGCGAGACCATCCGCCTGGCTGACTCGAGCCTGCTGGACGAGTGGGAGAAGATGCGCGATCCGGCCTCCGCAGCTGCGGGGGCTGCCGACGAGTCCCTTGCCGATGCCCCTCTGCTGCCGCCGGATATTACGCAGAATCCCACTGCATTCACGGCCGCCATCCGCACCCGGATCTTCGCCTTCCTGCGCGCCGTGGCCGATGGGGATAGCGAGTTGGCACTGGACGCTCTGGGCCTCGCTGGTGGATCTGACAGCGGACCCACGTCAGGTGTAGCCGCAGTCGAAATCGCCGATACGGGAGCAGCAGAATGGCCGACCGAGCGTCTGGCGGCCATCATGCCGGCCTATCTGGAGGAACACGAGCGGCTCTGCTTTGATCCCGAAGCCCGCAACATCCGGCACACGTATGTGCGGCCCGCAGAGGACGGCCAAAGCTGGAACGTGCAGCAGATGCTTGTCGATCCCGAGGCACACAACGACTGGGTGGCCGAGTTCGAGGTGCACCTGCCGCAGTGTCGGGAGCGAGATGAACCCGTGCTGCACCTGGTGCGCGTGGGGCCGCTGGTGCAGTGAGGGCCATCTGGTTCACCACGGTGGAGAAGGTGGGAGACACCTATTTTATGTGGTATGAGAGATACGGCGGCGGGACGGCCCGGACCGAGGAGTACGGCACCTATCTGACCCAGGGTCGTTCGCAGATCGGTCTGGCCACCTTGCAGGCCGACTGCTTCTACATCGGGCCGACCTGAGTGAAGGGGACGGCCAGAGGTTCGCCGCGGCCATCAAGGCAGAAAATCGATCTCGATCCAGAGCCAATCGTCCGGCAATGTCTTTGTCCTGAGATAATACCAGGACTTTCGAAGTCATGAGTTCATCCACATCCAATTTATTCTCCCGAGTATGAAGGTTCGTCGTGAGCTAAGCTCTGTCTTGGTCTTCACTCACAGCTCGGTGGCGCATTGCCATCCACTGATCGTCGGTGAAGGTGTGAGGTAGCTCGATGCGCCGGCCTTCATGGGCAGACTGCTGCGCGCCAAACAGCGCATCGGCCACGGCGCGGCCCACATGGAACCGGTTCAGATGGGGGGTCCCGTCATCCAGCCACTGGGCGACGGCAGCGGTCAAATCGCGCTGTCCCACATCCTGGTTCGTGTCGCTGCTCTTGTGGAACTGCGGCTCGGGCATATCCTGGGATTGGTACCAGTAGTCGCCGTTCTGCGTCAAATACAGCCGTCCCCTGGTACCCAGAAAATCGTAGTGCAGGTTGAATCCCTTCACATCCTCCGGTGTGCCAAGAGCATCCGGATCGCAGTCAAAAAGAACGCGCGGGCCATCCGGGAACCAGTACTGCGCGAACAGGTGCTCCGGCGCCAGATGGGTCGCCTGATAGCTCTCATCGCTGATCCCGTAGGCCATCGCCCAGACCGACTCGGGCTGAGCTTCGTCGAGCAGCAGCATCAGCCAGTCCATCAGGTGCGGCCCCATGCCCATCTGATTCCCCTTGGTGCTGCAGCGAATGCAGTAGAGCCGGCCCAGCCGGTTGCGCACGATATTCTTCAGCACCCCATCGCAGGCTTCGGGAAAATAGCGACGCTGCGCATTGGTGATGATCTCGACGCCCGACGATGCGTGCAATTCACTCAGACGTGCCAGTTCTGAGGGACGAAGCGCAATAGGCTTCTCCAGGATGACCGCGCGCACCCCGGCCTCGACGGCGCATTCTACCTCCCAGACGCGCTGCGTCGGCTGGGTCACAATGTGCAGGATATCCGGTCGGATCTGGCGGAGTGCGGTCTCATAATCCTCGAAACCGACATCGATCCCACACTGGGACATGAACCGCTCCCTGCGCTCGGTGTCTCGCTCGCAGACCGCTACCAGGTCGATGGTCGGGATATCGGGATAGACCCTGACATGTGCCCCCGCGCGGGAACCGCATCCCAGCAAGAGCGCTCGGTACTTATTCTGCCGTGCCATGACTGTGCACCTCAGTGGTGGATGGAACTGAGCTGTTGAGCAACGCCCATCTCCTCGGGCTGGCGCCGCAGCCAGTATGCCGAGTTCATCGACGGGTCGTCGACGATGAAGTCAATGGGGATGCGTTCAGATCCGCGGAATCGCGTTGAAGTGGTAGTCGAAGATCTCGTCGACCAGTCTGAATCCCGGACAGCGCCGCATCCAGAAACGCCCCTTCGGGGTGCCGTCCGGCCAGCGGCCTTCACATCGAACCGGCTCCCTGTATTCCGCGGGATTGACCTTCTCGCCCGGGTCGGCGACGAGATCGAAGAGATCGTCGGGGCCGTCGGGGTAGCGGCGGACGAGTTTGTGGGTGGATGTGCGGATCATCCGCAGATCCCCGTACTCGCCATAGCGCGCGTCGTCCCAGTCGGCGTCGGCACCGGTGCCGGCCATCTGCAGGTAGCTCCGGCCCGGGTAGCTCGTGTCAGGCCGGTGCTTCGTGGGGTCGACGCCGCACAGTTCGCAGATGGTGCTGAAGGTGTCGAAGTGATCGTCGGTGAGAAAGAGGATGATATTCGGTCTCGCCGTCCGGGTCATTTCGCACCTTTCCCGGTCCGTCTGTCGTGCTCTCTTCTCGCTGCCGTGAAGATCTCCTCGAGCCGATGGAAGACGGCTTTCTTCTCCCCCTCGTAAAACATGACGGCATCCGACATCTCGGGCCAGCAGTCCGACACGTTCCACAGCAGGAATCCGCTGAAATCCGGCTGCCCGCTGAAATGCTCGATCCAGGCGCCAACCGCCTCGGCCTGCAGCTCCTGGGTCACTCTCACTGCCTGGTCGATATTCTCGGGCAGTTCCCTCCCATTCGCGTCGATCCCTCTCAGCACGTGGTCCATGCCGCGGAATTGCTGCATGAACACGGTATTGGAGGAATGGTACTTCCAGCACCTGGAGGTCAGAGGCCATTCGTCTCCCGGGGGGAAGTATTTCTTTATCGTGTGCACCGACGGCAGTGAAAGCCACCCGAATTCCGACAGGAACCTCGGTTCCGAGTTCCAAATGGCGGAAGCTCTGTAACTCTGACCGTGGACGTACCGGTGCGCATCCCCCTGTCGATCGACGTTGTGGTCTTTTCCGGTCGGTGAATAGGGCGAGGAGGGAAGGTAGGGAACGTGGGGATCGTACCTGCGGCAGACGTTCCGCAGGGTCTTTTCGGTGATGGCGTTGTTGTTGATCAGCTTCCTGTATTCGGGAGCCTCCCGGTAGAGCATCTGGTATATCTCGTTGTCCCCCGCGTACAGGGCAATGCAGGGATGATTGCGGATTCCGCAGACCACCTGTTTCGCCTCCCTGGCCATCGCGCGCGCGAACTCGCGTCCCTGGGGAAACCAGCCGCCCGCCATCATGAAATCCTGCCAGACCAGGATGCCGAGCCGGTCGCACTCGTTGAAGAAATGCGCGGACTCGTAGATCCCGCCGCCCCAGATGCGCAGCATATTGCAGCCGATCTTCGCCAGCTCTTCGAGCCGGTCGGTGACCTTCTGCGGCGTGACCCGCGCGAAGATCGCATCGAGCGGAGTCCAGTTGAATCCGGTGACAAAGAGCGGCTCTCCGTTGCAGCGGAATTCAAAGGTCCGGCAGCCCTCAGGGCGCTTGTCCTGGATCAGCTCGATCTTGCGGAATCCGGTCCTGAATGTCCTTCTGTCGAGGAGTCCACTGCGGTCTTCGACGCGCACGACCACATCGTGGAGGTCCTGGGGTCCGTACGGGCGAGGGTACCACAGGCCGATTTCCTCCAGGGACAGCTTCTTCGTGATGACTCTCCTGCCCTCCGACAGATCGGCACCAAAGCTGAACTCGTGGTTTCCCACGCGGCCCGATATCACGCAGGCTCCCTTTCTCCGCACCAGCCACTCGAGTTCGATGTGCAGCGCGATGTCGCAGATCCCGTCCGCAATCTTCCTGGTTTCAACCCGGACATCACCCAGGCGGCAGCGGTCTGCGACGACCAGTTCCACATCCTTCCAGATACCCACCGTCAGCAGTCGAGGAGCGATGTCCCACCGAAGCTCATCTGCGCCTTCCGGATGAATAGCCTCTCGGGCGTATGAACGAGGGGTCTGATCGTTCCGTCCATCTCGAACGAGTACATCGGCGAAGCGATCCGTATCAGCAGTTCGTTCCTTCCGGATTTTTCGAGCAGCCCGGTCACCTCGAATTCGTACCTCAGGTACATGTTGTCGGTTTTGCCGAGAAGGGAGCCGTTGAGCCAGACAGTGGCGTAGGTATCCAGTCCGTGGAATCTCAGGAACACCTTCCTGCCACCCAGGTTCCGCGGGGTATTGAAGCGCCGCGTGTACACCCAGTCCTTTGCCTCCATCCACTGCGCATGGTCGATATTGCAGCCCGTATACAGATCCGGCAGAACGCCATGCTCCATGAGATCCAGATGGGCATCCCCGGGCACCCGGGCGTTCATGAACCGCTCCCGCCTCAATGCCCCCAGGCATTCTCCATAGGTGACGTTCTCGCCCAGGTACTCGGTCCACTGGAATTTCCAGCCCTTGTTCAGTGAGATCATCTTGATCACATATCACCTCCGTTTCGACTCGCGCCGGGTACGCCCCACATCTGTAGCATTCCCCGAGCCACCTCATTCCCCCTTCGGTAACTTCCCGCCGCTGTCCAATCCGAATTCAAAGGCGCCCATGTCGGGACGGTCGCCTTCGTACGGGAGGCTCACGCCCTGCCCCTGTCTCCAGCCGACCTCCTGATCGACGCGAAGGAGGTTCGCCTCGTAATCGACGTCCAGCACTCGCAGGCGCAGGGAACTGTCTTCGAGCTGGATCCGGTCCCCCGACACGATACCCCATCCATCCGTGAAGTAACCGGCATCGGCTACCCCTATTTCCCGGCCGTGCCCCTCGTCCGCAGTGCGGGTGAGGAATACACCTGCGTCGATGCATGGACTTTTCGGTCGCAGATGGAAATCCGGGAGATCCGCTTCGCGTGGGTCGACGGGCGTATCGTCGTCCACGAAGAGTGGATCCCCGGCCTCTTTCCAGTTGCCGGCCAGGACCTGCTCATCCAGGCTCACATTGCTGCCGACGGCGAATACTCCATCGGCGTGGAACCTGTCGACAGGAGCGACATTCCGGTAGAAGATGTTGTTCTTGATCGCGTTGCCGCGTGGGGCGACCCCGCGGTAGTTCTGGATGGATATCCCGCCTTTGTGGAAATTCTGTATGGTCCCGTCCGTGCCGTTTCGATAGAAGGTATTGGCATACACGTAGTTGTCACTCGCCGCGCCGTGCCACTTCGAATGCAGGCCGATCCCCGCGGTGCCGTTGTCGTGGAGCGTATTCTTGCGATAGATGTTCAGACGGCTCGAGCGCTCGATGCCATACGCGCCGTCGTCGTCAGGAGGCCTGCCGGCGTAGGCGATCCGGTTGTTTTCGATCAGATTCCGCTCTGAATTGCCACCCCCGCCACCGATGCATCGATTGCCGTACTTCCTGTCCGGGTCGGTGGGATCGGGCATCCACGGCTCATTGTGGAAATAGTTGTTCCGGATGACATTGTAACTGCTGGCGACCAGCATGACGTGGTGTGAGCCGTAGGCCAGCGTGTTGTCCTCGATGAGGTTGTAGTGACTGTCGTCTCCCGGCTCGACGTCATGGCCGATATTGATCAGGCCTCCCCTGTCCTCCAACCCGGTCTTGGATTCTTCCACGACGGCGACATAGCCCGCGCGACCGATCCAGCAGCCCTGGATTCTGTTGTGATGAGAGCTGTTGACAATCCGTATCCCCTTGGGTCCGCCCCTCCTCAGCGCGGACTGGTCGAAAACGCAGTTCCGGATCCAGATATCGTGGCTGTTGTCGATCAGGAGATAGGTCTGCGTTTCTCTGCAATCGATGCCGTCCACCATCACGTAGGCACAATTCCGCATCTCGATGCCGTGGTACACGCCCGTCAGCGTCACGGTTTCGTCGCCGAAGGCCCTGAACGTGATGCGGCGAGTCTCTGTTCCGCTCCTCTGGGGCGCAATGCTCTCGATGTAGGTCCCCCCGCGGATATGCACGGTATCTCCGGGGGCCGCCATCGCATTGGCCCTGGCGATCGTCCCCCACGGCTCGCGGGGCGAAGCCCCGGAGTTCTCGTCACTTCCCTGATGTGAAACGAACCAGTCAGTCCCCCCGGCACGGGACACCAGTCCCAATAGAAGAGTGACGGCAGTGATCCATCTCATCCCGGCTCTCCAATCTCGGCGATCGACCGCCTGCCCGACGCTCGGGCTCACATAAACGAGGCGGGGTATAGATGGCAAAATTCTGCACCGATTATGGGCAGATTCATTTCCTGGGTCAAGTGCTGTTATCGGCCAGTGCAGGCGTTTACGGGCCACTGTTCTCTCTCTTGCTCCCCCTTTCTCCTCTCCCAATCTTGTTTCCGTCGGTCAACTCAAACGGGTCGTAATCCGAGATCCTCTCAGTCCCCCCTCGCCCCCGGTCGCGATTGCCACGTCTGCATCAGGATACTAAGGAACAGTGAGTGAACAAGTCTCCTATGGGAACGGCTGATTCCCCAGGAGTCTGGCTCATGAAATGGGAAAGTTATTGAAGTAGGGTTCCTAAACGCCCGCCACCACCAACGGTATACGCCCTCGAAGAAGCCTTGTAAGGTAGGGTGCGTGACGCTATAATTGGCTCGATGAAGTTCACCTTCCACGTGCCGGTCTGCCGAAAGAAAAAAGGGGTATTTTGTGAAAGAGAGAAGATTCAAGCGCGTGATCCTGGAGACCACGCTCAAGGTCTTTCACAGCGCCGACGAGGAGCATATTCGCCAGGTCTGCGCCCATATGTTCCGACTCTGGCGTCCACTCACCGATCAGGTCGATACCGTCTCCGTGCTTCTGTGGGTCGGCGAGGGAACGGAAATCCTCGTGTACAAGGGGGATCTAGACGAGCCGTTCGAATACGGTCGCTACTGCGGTTTCGCCAACTGGCAGTATCCCCACGCGTACGAAGGCCCCAATTCCCGCGAGAGTCGCAAGGCGGAAGTCGTGCTGAAAGATCCGCCCGTTTTCACCTACGGCCTGCTGCGGACGGTCGTCTCCTCTTTTCGGGAAATGGGCGCGGAGATAACCGGGAAGCCGGTCACCGTGGGCGCCACCTTCGATCCCGGCCCGGAGTTCGCGGAGTCTCCCTGGAAATACGCATTGCACAACGAAGTCTTTCCGCAGATCACCGGCGAGGAACGGCGGAAGAAAGCGGTCTTCTTTCTGAACGCCTTTGCCCGGCTGGAAGCCGATAGTGAAGTTTACGCCGGCTTTCCCGACGGCATCTCAAAGGGTACCTCCTTCGGCGTCTTCTTCGGCCGTCAGTGCCACCATTTTCTGACCGACCTCGGCTACGACTACGTATGGTTCTCGAACGGGTTTGGCTTCTCCCACTACGGCACCTCCACCTTTGGAGACGCCTTCGACGGGGCGACTTACCGGCCGGAGCTAACCCATCCCTTCGCCGAGAAGACCCTCTCTTTCTGGCGGGACTTTCGCCGCGAGTGCCCCACTTTTCCGGTGGAGACTCGGGGCACCAACTACAGCGCCGGCCTCGATCTGGCCTCGGACGGGGTGCCGTTGCGCGAGATCTACGGAGGCGATTTCGACATGGCTCCACCGGTCAACTCCCCCTGGGGAGCCCTCGACGCCGATTTCGGTCTGGAACTGACCGGGTACATGACGCGCATGGCCGAAATCCCCGGTGCCGATTATCCCTTCCGCTTCTACAGCCTGGACCCCTGGTTCCAGTTCAGCCCCTGGTTCGACGTGTACGACCGGGCCCCCTTCGACATCTATCTACCGCTGGCCGCCGCGCGCATCGACGCGGCAGGGAAGGTGCGCAATCCCTCCAGCATCTCCTTTTTGTCAGTGGACCACACCAGAGGCTACTACCCCGAACGTCTGCCCGTCGAGATCACCCTCCACATCCTGACCGCCGCCGACCATTTTCCGGACGCTCCCGGCCTGCTGACCTGGATCTATCCCTTCGACGAATACCACGAGATGGCCTTTGCGCAGGGTCGGTCGGATGAAGTCTTCTTCGGCGACGCTTTCGCGCGCGCCTCGATCAACCACGGCCTGCCGCTGAACAGCGTGGTTTCCACCGGCAACTTCGTCAGTTCGTATGCCGCAGTCCCAGAACTATATGCCGACACGGTGCTGTTCACCCCGGTGCCCGACGCGGGGTCGCCGTTGGTCGAACCGTTCCTCGACTTCGTCGCCTCGGGAGGGCGCATTCTCTTTTTCGGACCTGTCCCCTGCGCCGATGAACGCATCGTCCATCTCCTGAACCTGAAGTCCATCGAGCCATTGAGCGGAGAGTTCGAGCTGATGCGGGAATTCGAGCTGGACCGGATCGAGAACGGTTCGTACCCGGATCGAATTCTGCACCGACAGCTTTCCTGTGCCGGGGGCATCGGGGAAACCCTGGCCGACGCCACCGATGCAGATACAACAGTGGGCGCGGTCTATCTCCAGGGAGAACAAAGACGCGTGGCTGCCCTGGTGCGTCGGCAGGCTGCCTGGAATGGAGGCATCGTCGGCTGGGTGCGGGGAACGGTCTCGGCCGCCACCGACCATCCCACCTCAAGCCGGCTGGTTCAGGACGATGCCGGAGAATTTTTCCAGGGGAGTCTGCTGGTGCGCCTGTTACTCACTGAATTCGGAATTTATCTCGGGGTGGACAAAAGGGTTTCCCAGGACCGGGCACCGCTGACATTCGTCTCCCGCTCGAACAACGGTTTTTTCTTTTCTGGCCATGCCCCCGACAGTACCGTGCGCAATCGATTCAAGCTGCCCTGGGGGGCACCGGTCATGACCGGGATGGAGACGCGCCTGGAGGAGGGTTGCACCACTTATTTTTCGGGTAAGTCATTCCATCGGGAGTGCCGCGTTTTCGTGGAGCAGCAGGAGCCGTCTACCCTCTCCTGCCTGGAGCGCGGTTCCCGCTATCTGGAAGTAAAGCGACGGCTGCAGATCAGCGGCCTGAAGGATGCGACTCTCCGTTTTTTCCCGGAAGCGGATTGTATGGATCGAAAGGTGACGATAACTCGCTTCATCCGTCAGTACGATCCGGCTCCGGAGCCAATTCCCTTTACTTTCGACGAAGAAGGAAAATATCTGGAGGTGCGGGCTTACACCGGCGCGCTGGAAATCGCCTGGTAGAAATGATGAACGAATGAATTAAATTGGTCGGGGCACTATCTGTCCTGCTGTTCAACCGGCATGGCGAGTACGAGACGTGGGGCTGGAGCAGATGCTGGCGCGCCGCCGATGTGTCCGTTCCCCGCTCCCCTTCGCCGCTGAAATCTGAGACTCACCATCGGATATCTGAGGCGTCGCAGTGAGCAGATACCCCGGATCCTGCGTCTTCCCCTGACAGAATCCGGCTAATTGGGGGATGCGGCAGACTGGGCAACTCTGGCATGTGCTTTGCTACAGGAGCCGGTGAGTGCCGGAGGGATGCTGGACCTCTGTTCAGAAGGCTCTCCCCGGCCGTACGTCTTGCCCCGCGCGCGCACTTGCGCCATTTTTGACAGTGCGCCAACGTCAAACCGGAGACTTGTCATGCCCAAACGGTACCGAGTTGCGAGCCTTGCCCTGCTCCTCGCCCTCAGCGGCGCCCTGCTTGGTGCGCTAGCGCCGGTAGCGGCGCAGGAATTTGCCGACTTCGAGCGTGCCCGCGCGCTGCGGGTGCTCAGCCTGCTCCAGCGCACCCCCGATGCCACATCCACAGGCGGCCCGGCAGCCAAAGTTGCTGCCCTGGCCGCTGGAGACGGCGCCATCACCGGAACGGTCAGCGGTCTGGACCCCGAGGGATACGGGTCTGCTGCGGTCGTGGCCTGGCCGGCCGATTCCCTGTTCATGGCCGACGAGGAGGGGGCGGATGTCTCATACGCGATCATAAGGGCCAGGGTCGAGCCCGACGGCCGCTATCGGTTGGAAGGGCTTGCTCCAGGGCCGTACTACGTCAGCGCCATGGCCAAGGAGTACGAAACGCGGTACTACGACGATGCCCTCGACATGGGCTCCGCATCGCCCGTTGACGTACAGGAGGGCGCTACCGTGGAGGGCATCGACTTCGCGCTCGAGCGCTACAACGCGGGCGAGGGAAGCATTGCCGGCACGGTCACGAATGCGGCCGACGGCCACCCCATTGCGGACGCCATGGTGCACGCCTTCGCCCCTGAGCATCACTTCAGATACGGCTCCGCCCAGACAGACGAGGACGGCAGCTACGTCATATCCGGTCTGCGCTCGGATCGGTACGTGGTCGAGGTGTGGTCCCAGGACTATCTGCCCGAGTTCTACGGCGACGCGTCCACGTACAAGGAGGCCGTGCTGGTGGAGGTGATTGAGCCCGACCAGACGGGTGGGATCGATTTCGGCCTTTCCATGGGCGGATCGATCACAGGCACGGTCCGCGACTCGCACGGCGCTCCGGTGGCCGGGGCGTATCTGATGGCGATCATGCAGTACCCTGCAGATTCCGAAGTATGGATAGACGACGAGCCTGAGGGGCGCCGGGTGTCGGTGGCCCGCGAGGGGTGGGCCGTCACCGACGACAGCGGTCAGTACCGCATGGGCGGGTTGACCACGGGCGAGTACCGCGTTCAGGCCCAGTCTTCGGCGCGCTGGTACAACGCCCATGTCTGGTACGACGGTGCCCTGAGCTTCGAGCAGGCCACGCCGATTCCCGTCACGACGGACCAGGAGACACCGGGGATCGACTTCACGCTGGATCTGCCGGTGATGAACAGCGCCATCGCGGGCCGGGTGACCGATACCAACGGGCACCCCGTCGCAAAGGCGTTCGTGACGGTGCAGGAGGCCGTGGAGTGGATCCGCGAAGACTCGGTGTACGTGGATGGGGTCATCTCTCCAGATGGAGCTGTTTCGGTCCAAACCCCAGATGATGGAGATCGGGACGAGGCGGGCACGAATGCCAACGATGACGGAGATTGGGACGAAGCGGACACGGATACCGGCGAGGAGGCCGCATCTGCGGAAGATACCGAGGCATCGGGTGGCATGGTGACCGTCGAAGTAATGCCGGATGTGGAGGCGTTCATGCCCTCCCGCGTCTGGGCGCATGCTGCCACGGACGAGGATGGGTACTACGCGGTCGAGCAGCTTCCGGCCGGGACGTACATCGTGTCGGCCGCGTCGGAGAGCGGCTGGGAGTATGTGCAGCGGTGGTACGTGGATGCTGCCTCGCCCGACCAGGCGACGGAGGTGGTTCTGAGTGAAGACGACAGGCGGGAGGAGATTGACATCGTCCTGCCGGTGCGCGTGGCCACGGCCAGTATTTCCGGCACCGTGCGTGACCAGGACGGCAATCCTTTGGCCTGGGCGTTCATCCAGATCAGTCCCCCGGAGGGGTATGAGCCCACTTCGGGCATCGAGCCGGCCAGACTGTGGGCGTACGGCCAGACAGACAGCACAGGCGCGTTCCGCATCGACCGCCTGCCCGCCGGGACGTACGCCGTGCATGCCACCTACAGCACGGGGGATATGTACGGACAGACGTGGTATGATGGTGCCGACACCCCACAGACCGCCACGCCCCTTGTTCTGGCTGAGGGGGAGGCCCGCACCAGCATCGACATTGGTCTGGTGGTCCGGCCGCTGTACGGCGTGGTCACAGGAACGGTGATCGACGTTGCCGATGGCGCCGCCATGGACCGTGCCTATGTGGAGCTGACTCCCGTGGAGCGAGACGTGATCCGCAGCGCGCCGCTATGGTACTCGGCGCGCACGGCGATGACGGACGAATCGGGTCGTTTCCGCATGGATTGGGTTCCGGAAGGGGTGTACACGCTGACCGTGTACGCCAACGGTGCATCGGCAGACTACGTCCACCCCAACACGGATGCGCTGATGACCCCGTTCCAGGTGGCAGGCGGCGACACGATCACGTGCGATGTGGCCCTGCCCGTGCGTCAGGACGGACCCGGTGCCATCACAGGCACGGTTACCACAGCGTACGGCAGCCCTGGACCGCTCTACATGGACGAGGAGCCGGCCATCGACCCCGCAATGGCTCCCGCCATCGACATCGATGGTTTCGCCCCCCCTCCGTACGGCTCAGGGGGCACGCCGGGAATCGCGGTAGTCGTCGCACTGCCGGCCGCCTCGCCTAACTCGCACATTCAGTATACCGCCGTCACCGCGCCTGATGGCACGTACGCGCTCCGTGGCATGGCGACCGGCGACTACGTGATACGTTGCTTCGCACCGGACCACATAGGGGTGTACTACGACGGCGCCTACGCCCCCGATCGAGCGGAAACCGTGCACGTGGATGGAGAGCAGCCTACCGAGGGGATCGACTTCGAGTTGGCGGGGATGTTCCGATACTACGCCATGGACGGGGACAAGGAGGAGGAAGCTGCCATGGCCCCCACCAGCGACGCCGGTGCCGGAAGCAACGGAGCGGCGGTGTACGGCAACGTGGCGGACGAGTCCGGACAACCCGTTGAGGATGCAACCGTGTATCTACTGGACGCAAACGAACAACCCGTGGCGTTCGCCCAGACCGGCGGCGACGGCAACTTTGAGCTGTCCAGCGTAGCGCCGGGTGAGTACCGGGTGTATGCCAGCCGGCTCGGTTACTCAGGCCGCTACAACGGCGACCAGCACAGCTTTGCGGCGGCCGAGCCCCTGGACGTCCTCGGCGGCCAGTTCCAGGTGGATCTGGTGCTCTACACGGGCGGAGTAACGGCCGTGATTGAGGAGACCGACGCGGAGTCGATCATCCCCCTCGTCATGGCCCTGCGCCACAACTACCCCAACCCGTTCAACCCGGAGACGCGGATCGCCTTCACCGTGCCCGCATCCGGTCGGGCGACGCTCCGTATCCACAACGCGCTCGGTCAGCAGGTGGCCGTACTGTTCGACCAGGTGGCCGAAGCGGGGCGGGGATACGAGATCGACTTCCAGGCGCACGAGTTAGGAGCAGGTATCTATTTCTACACCCTCGACTTCGAGGGCCTGCGTCTGGCGCGGTCCATGAGCCTGGTGAAGTAGCGCGATTCGTCACCAGATCCGTCCGATGCCCGTCGCCGCGCTCTGCGGCGGCGGGCATCGCTCGTCTGTGGAGCATCCGTTTCGCCCTCTTTCGGCAATGATGGACAACTGTGTTGAAGGGGCGCTGGCCCTGCCGATCAAAAAAAACGTAGTTATAAAGCGCAGACGTCGATGGTGCAATGATACTCCCACACTGGATCCTGCGCGGGCCTTTCCGTGCAGGATTGAAAATCGATTGGAAATATTGATATGAGCGCATCCTTCGTACTGGCGGACAATGGCTGCGACCGCGCCACCGCCTATCACATGTCCAACAAGATCGTCCGCCACGGCGATGGCGTCTATGTCACCTGGCTGGATGATAACTATCGTGCCGTCATCGCTCACATCGAGCCGGATACCGGCGATGTCCTGACGGCAATCCCGCTGCATCAGGGCAGCGACAACCACTGCGGTGCAGCGCTGGCGGTAACACCGGACAACTGTTTACACATAGTTGCCGGTTCACACCACAGCGGCTTCATCTACCGATATTCCAATACCCCTGCCGATCCCCATAGCTGGTCTCTTCCAGAGAGCGTCGGCTCTGCCTCGACTTACCCGAGTCTGGTACCGTTGGCCGACGGTGGTCTGGTGCTGGCCTACCGCCGTTCATCCAGAACCGGACGCTGGGGCACCGCAATCCAGCGCCGCGATCCGGACGGCAGGTGGTCGGGACCGACGCTGGTGATGGTTGCCCCGGCGGAGCGCTACAGCTACCCGACGAACTCGCTGGTCGTCGATTCCCAGGGCATCCTTCACCTCGGACTCGAGTTCTACAAGACCTACGCTTCCAGCGAAGATGCATCCAGGAGCATTGCCGTCACCCATGTGTATAGTGAAGACAGTGGTGTCACCTGGCACCACGACGATGGACGCATGATCCACTCGGTCCCGTTCGGCATAGAAGATGCCTACCTGATCGACCACGATGCGACTGGCAACATGCGTCCCGGCAATCTGGCGGTGCTGCCAGACGAACGGGTTATCATGGCCGTATTTAACTCCCGCCTGGGCACGCTGGCTCTGCGGATACGCAGTGGACCCGGCTGCTGGGGCAGCGTCGATCTGACCACCGCTGCAACAGATGACAGGGAAGGTTGGCGCGTCAACTCCCAGGGCCAGGTGGCTGTGGATCAGGATGGCAATCTGGTCGTAATAACGACCATCGGGCCCGGAATGGAATGGGGCCAACCCCGTCAGCACATCCGCTGTATCTGGATAGATGCCGCCTCGCTGGCCGTTACGCGGAGCCACCTGGTGCCCAAGGAGGATCCCGAGCGCGCCGCCTGGCTGGCATCCATCGAGCACGGCCATAGAGGGAAAGCTGAGAACAGGTTGCTCGCTCTCTACAGCGACGGCAATCGTGGTGAAACTTGCGTCAACGATGCCAGATGCAGAGTCCGATTGCTATCACTGACAGCCGACATGGGGGAATAGGAGCGACGACCGTCTGAGCCACCTGGCGTACAGATCGACTATTGAACCATCCCGCCAAGTGGCGCCCGGCGCTGGTATCTTCCTCGAGTACGCGCCGATCAAGCGCACCTACGACCAGCCGTACATCGAGCAGACCGATCCTGGCCAATAGGACAGCCAATATAGATCCCTGGCGAAGAAAATAGATTATCTTGTCAGTCTCGATAACCTCAGCCAAATCGCTTCGAGCCCACTTGAGAAAGGATCACGTGCTATGGGACACCTTCATCCCCGCCCCGGGTTAATCCTCCTGGTCACTGTGTTTGTCGCGCTTTCTTCCGCCTGCTTCGGCCTGGATGAGCCCTTTACCTTCGCGGTTGTTGCGGATCCGCATACTGCCGAGACAGCCCGCTGGCGAGTGGATGAGTATGGATCGCACATGGATAGATTTTTCCGCTGTGTGGAGCAGATGAAGGGACTGCCCGCTTCTGAGAGGCCCGATTTCCTCCTCATCTGCGGCGATATTCACCTCTGGGAATTGCAGAAACGGATGGATGAAATCGAGATCCCATTGCACGTGATTGCTGGCAACCACGCCAGCGCCGACCGCAAGCGGGAAATGAGAGAGCTCTTCCCCAATGATTTCCAGATCGATGGCAAACCGGCAGACTATTACTCTTTCCGACACAAGGGAGTTCTCTTCATCGGCATGTGCGATGCGGCCACGGGAGACCATGTGGGCCATTTGGCCAGTGAGGATATCCATCCACGAGGACAAAGCGAATGGCTGGAACGAGAACTTCATCGACCAGAACAGCAGAAGTTCCTGTTCGCCCACATTCCGCCTCATCCCGAGGGCAGAGACGAGAATATGTACCTCTCTCGGAACGATTCTCGTTTTCTTCTGGATCTGGTCAGAGAGACACAACCGACCGCCATGTTTTTTGGGCACCAGCACAGCGCCACACGAGAGGACACTTTTGGGGTGACGCGGAGCTTCACCGTTCGCTCCTGCGCCTGGAATTTCCAGGATGTCCCACTGGGTTTTTTACTGGTCAATATCGGCAAGGATGGAGTTGACGTTCGAGAGATGCTAACAAGCGAGTGATACGGAAGTAAGCAGGCTGATCTCCGCCCAGAGTATGATCTGAGATCTTCACCGACTCGCGCAGAAAACTACAGGACCAGTACGAACCGACATGGATATGCTGTGAACATCCGGTTTGGGTGCCAGCATTGGTTACCTGGGCGTGAAGGGAACCCGTTTTGTTCTTTGCCGTATTTTTGTATTATGTAGCAAAAGGTTTATCTGATAATTCTCTCGACCAGAAGGTGCGCCTGCTGGTGACGGGATGGCAAGCAATGAAGCACAGGAGTTCTTATTCGGACTGCTACCGGCTCTCGCGTTCGTTCCCGATTTGCGCGGTCCTCCTCTTCGTTCTCCTTCTCTCTCGATCCCTGGCCATACAGTCTTATCTGCCGACGCGGCCCGATCCGGTGCTGGAGTCGTGGCGCTGGCGTTCTTTTCCCGAGTTGAAGGGCCTGGGGCTGCGGTGCATGGCCGAAGACCGGGATGGGAGGATGTGGTTCGGCACGGACGACGGGGTGCGCTGCTACGATGGGATGGACTGGACGGCGTACACGCCGGAAAACGGGCTGCCAGGGGCGCCGGTAAACGAACTCTACGCTGGCGAGAATGGGAGCGTGTACGCCGGTTCGGACTGGGGTATCGACCGGTTCGACGAGGGCGTCTGGACCCGGGTTTTTCCCGTGGAAGAGGATCTTCCCTGGCCCATCGACAGGATTCTGGAAGGCGCCGACGGCAGCATCTGGGCGGCCACAGCGTGGGGTATACTGCACCTGGACGAAGGAGGTCCGCTGCTCTACACGAGTGCGGATATGGGTGCGGCTCTTAGCGGGTTGGCTCCAGAACTGCCATTGCACATCGTGCCGGAGCAGACGATACCCCTCCGCTCCTGGGGAGAAGGGGTCGGAGTCAGGGTGGTGCAGGGAAGGAACATGAGCACGCACCGGGGCAGCGCGCCGATGGTCGTTTGGGCCCTGGCGCCCGGCGGCCCCGGAGAGACCGCCGGGCTGAGAGTGGGAGACCACATTCTGGCGGTGAACGGAGATCGGCCCCAGCAACCTTACCTTATTTTGGAGGGACCTGCGGGGGTGTCGCTGTCCCTGCTCGTGCAGCGATCGGGAGAGCAAGATCCGTTCGTGGTGGAGCTGACGCGGGTGCAACTGGAGGGAGGGGTGCGGAGCTTTTCGATCTCGGATATATGCGAAGACCGAGAAAAAAGGATCTGGTGCGGTTTTTCCTGGGGTGGGGAGATTCTCCGCGTCCGGCTTCCCGGAGACTGGCGGCTCTACACCGAGGCAGATGGACTGGACACCGGTTTCAGTCCGGGGATAGCCGAGAGCCAGGATGGTGCCATTTGGACGATCTCCAACAGCCGGTATGGTACGGTCAACCGGTTCCACCGCGGAGTCTGGACCCATTTTAGTTTGACGGAAAAGCGGGGGACCGACAACAATACATCCATTCTGGGAACCGCGGATGGAACGCTCTGGATCGGCGATCACGGAGGCAAGTTGCACGCCGTTCGGGACACGGGGTGGACGTGCTACGAAGCATCCAGCCTGCCGGTCCCCCAGGTGCGGATCATCGATCTATTGGAAACGGCCGACGGCGCGCTGTGGATGGCGCCGCTGGGAGGGGAGGCGGTGCGCCTGGACTACGGCACCACCCGCTGGGCGACCTATCAAGGGTTGAATCTCTCGAGAGAGACTGTCGATGGCGATCTCTGGTTCGTGGGCGGGGACAGCATGCTGGTGCGCTTCGACGGCAAAGGATGGACGCGCTTCGACACAGGGGATGGACTGATGCTCCATCCCGAGGGGCTCATGATGGCGCGGGATGGATCGCTGTGGGCGGTGGGCCGACACAACCAGCAGGCCGCGGTGGCCCGGTTCGCCGAGACGGAAGTACCGCCCTGGTCCCTGGAACTCTACCCCCGGCTGGGTCGCAGTATCGATTACAACGGTGTCATCCAGACCGCTGACGGTGCCCTCTGGTTCGGCGCCAGCGACGTGAGGCCGGAACACCTGGGAGGGGTTCTCCGTTTCGACGGGGTGGAGTGGCAACACTACACGGCTCCCGAGGCGCTGCTGCACCTGTACGCCGTGGCGCAGACACTCGATGGCACGCTGTGGTCAGGGGGGCCTTCCCTGCGCCGCTTCGACGGCCGGACCTGGACTTCGGTAACCGAACCGAAAGCACTCACCTCCTGGATCCACGACATGTGCGTTGCGGCCAACGGGGATCTCTGGGTCGCCACCCGGACCTATGGAGTCATGCGCTTCGACGGGGAAAACTGGACTCGGTACGGGGTGCAGGAGGGGCTGGCGGGCAACCAGGTAGACGCCATCCGGCAGACCGCCGATGGCAGTATCTGGGCAGCCACGCACAAAGGATACAGCCGTTTCGACGGCAGCACGTGGGTCGCCCGGGTCATCCCCGCGTTACAGTCGGACGGCAGACGAGGCGGGCTCCGCCAGGCGCGGGACGGGGCGCTGTGGATCGATCAGTCTAATATGATCATCCGCTATCGGCCGGATGCAGATTCACCAAGAGTCGAGATGGCTCTGTCCCTGGACGAGGTTTCTCAGCCGGGCAACACGCTGCTATCGTGGCGGGGTGCAGACCCCTGGGGTGACACCCCGGAGGCGGAGCTGCACTATTCCTGGCGTCTGGATGGAGGGGAGTGGTCTTCCTTTGCACCGGAGACGAACCAGATTTTTCTCTCCCTGGCCAGCGGCTCCCATCTCTTCGAGGTCAAGGCCAGGGACCGGGATTTCAACGAAGATCCCACGCCGACCCAGGTGCATTTCACCGTGGTGCCGCCGGTCTGGCAGCAACCCTGGTTTTTGGGACTGATGGCTCTGCTTCTCGGTGCGATCGGTTTTCAGACGGTGCGGGTAGTGCGGCGGGACCGGCGACTGGTGACGGCGAACGAAGCCCTGAGACGCGAGATCTCCGAGCGGGAAAAGCTGGACACCCAGCTCAGACAGCTTCGCTATCTGTACCGGCTGCGCTCGGCGCTGAGTGCGGCCCGGTCCGTGGACGAGGCGATCCGCGCGACCGGAGAGGTGATTATGGAGGTCCTCGGGGTGATGGATTCGGGAGAAGTGCGCATAGAGTGCGACGACCGCACCTGGACTTTTGGTGACGGAGAGGTCCCCGGCAAGGAGCAGTACGAACGTCCGCTTTCCTGGGGTGACAAAGAGCGGGGCCGGTTCTGTCTGTTCTGCGGGATAGCGTTGAGCGAGTCGCAGGAGCGCGCGCTCCTGGACGAAACCGCAGGACAACTGGTGCAGGTACTGGAGACCCGGGAACTGGAGATGCAGATCCTGCAGTCGGCCCGTCTGGTCTCCCTGGGGGAGATGGCGGCCGGCGTGGCCCACGAACTCAACCAGCCGCTGACCGTCATCTCCGGGGTGTCAGAGGATCTATACCTGCGCCTGGTGGAAGATCTGGATATCTCTCCCGAACAGCTGCAGCAGAAAATGAAAGATGTGATGGAACTGGCCCAGCGCATGGCCGGCTCCATCGATCACCTGCGGGTCTTCTCGCGCGATACTTCCGCCGAGCCGGGCATAGTCTTTTCGATCAACGACGTGGTCCACTCCAGCCTGCGTATGATCGAGGCGCAACTGGTCAATCACGGGGTCTCCCTGCACCTGGATCTGGCCGAGGAACTGCCCATGGTGTCGGGGCATCCCCACCAGCTGGAGCAGGTGCTTCTGAATCTGCTGGCCAATGGCCGGGATGCCCTGGATGAGAAATGGGAGAGCATTCCCCCTGGGGCAAGGGAGAAGAGCCTGGAGGTGCGCACGCGGCACGAGATAGGCGGCGGGGAGTGGGTGATCGCCGAGGTGGAGGACGGCGGTGCGGGCATGGACGAAGCCAGCGTCAGGCGGATATTCGAGCCGTTTTTCACCACCAAGGAAGCGGACCGGGGCACTGGACTGGGGTTGTCTATTTCGTATGCGATCGTAAAGAACCACGACGGGCAGATCACCTGCCAGAGCCGGAAGGGAGAGGGAACGGTCTTCCGGGTCGTCCTGCCCGTCGCAGGGGAGGGTTGAGTCACAGCTAGCTTCTCAAGCCGCGCTGTTTTTTTATATCGCCCCAATATTCAGTGGAGAAGATTATGGATATCCTGCTGGTGGACGACGACGTGGCCGTGCGGGCCATGATCGGTGATGTGCTGGAGAGTCGCGGCCATTCTTTGAGGACGGCCGGTGATGGATTGGAGGCGCTCCAATTGATGCAGGAAGCGCTCCCCGAACTGGTGATCAGCGACGTCCATATGCCGGGCATGGGCGGTGTGGAACTGCTACGGGAAATCCGGAGCCGATTTCAGGAAATTCCGGTTTTGCTGATAGCCGGCATGGATGTCAAGGAGGATGTCTTGGAGACCGGGGTGTGCGCCCTTTTGAGAAAGCCATTCCAGATCAGCCAGCTTCTGTCCTGCCTGGAAGATATCGGAAACCAGGGAGAGGGAAGCGGGTAGTGATCTTTACCCGATTCCGTGGACAGAGAGTAAAGGTCACCTTAGAGAATATTGGATCAGAAAATTCCGTTGAGTTTGAGAAAAAGAGTGTTGCCCTGCTCGGAGCGTTGGCCGAATTCGGCACTGCCGCGCTGGAAGGCGATCTGGAACGAGCCGAAAGGAGGGCGGTAGCGGTACACGAAGACAGCCTGAACATTGCGACGATCGATGGCCGAATTTGTCTGGAAGAAGAGGCGCAGGAAGAGATCTTTGGTGAAAAAGGTGTTGCCCCTGACCACGTGAATCCAGGTAATCTCTTCTTCCGGATCGGGATCGAGATCCAGATGCTGTAGCTCGTATTCGACGTCTACCTTGGGGGTTATTTTATAGGCTCCCTCGGCGGTCCAGAGCCGGAAATCCGCGTCGAAGTTGCGGCCGAATCTGTAGCCCAGTTCTATGGCTTGGAACGCACGGGTGTTGTAGCCGATTTCAAAGCGAGTCTCGCGATTGCGGAAATCCTTTTCGAAGCGCTCGAACTCCTCTTCGTGTCTTATCTCTCCGCTCCATCGGTTGCGGAAGTCGATCCCGAATTCTTCTCTTATCTCCCAGCTTCTGAGGACGCCGCTCTGGCTCCAGAAGACGTTGTAGTTCGAGTCGTAGAAGAGTCGTTCGATCGGGCCGGTCTGCGGCCAGAAGCCCTTTTCCACGGCCGCATCGAGTTCGCGGCGGTCGTCATCTCTGATGAAGCCGATGGCATTGGCGTTCTCCCTGAAATTTTCGCCTAGGTGGGTGTAGCGGACGTGGAAGTGGCCGGTAGGCGAGTCGTAGGCCGGGCGGATGAAAAAGGCGGTCGTACCTCGACTGTAGTCGCCGTAGCTCCCGACCAGTTGGGCGGTCGTGCCCCAGGTCTCCGTGAAGAACAGGGTGGCATCCAGGCCGAGGGAGCCCCGGTGGTCTTCGTCCAGGGTCCGGTCTGCCAGAGTGAGGGCGATGTTCGATGAGCCGAGAACATCTCGCTGGACGCGTGCAACGGTGTAGAAAGCATCTTTGGTTTCCTCCACATCTTCAGAGCCGGCTGCGAGCAAGACAAAGGTCCAGGGACCTTCGCGACCCAGGAGCTTCCCACCGGCGTCGATGTCGGCAATGCGGCGGGAGTAGAAGGTGCGGATCCGCTGTCCGAAGAGTTCGTTCCCCTCAAGGAAAAAATGTCGTTTTTCGGGCAGAGAGAGTTCGAAACGAGTCAGGTTCACCTCTTCCTGGTCGGCTTCGATAGTGGCGAAGTCGGGATTGAGAGTGCCATAGACTGAAGTCTGGGGAGTCAGGGCATAGCTCATGTCTACGCCGATGTCCCACTCGGTGGACGCCTCTTCCTGGAAGCGGGCAATGCCGTAGGGGATGAGGCGATGCCGCTGCTCGGGTTCGGACACCTGCAGGCTTTCCAAGGTTCCGGCCTGGGAGACGCGGGCGAGGTCGTCCAGGGGACCGGACCAGAAGCTCCGCTCCAGGGTACGGCTCCGACTGCGGCCGAAATTGATGCCCCAGGTCTGGTCATCGCCGGCGACGAATTTGATGGAGGTGAAGGGAATGGCCAGTTCGGCGGCCCAACCCCAGGCCATTTGCCGGGCGGTGGCTCTCCAGGCGCAATCCCAGGTGTCGTCCATGGTCCGACCATTGTTGGCAATGCAGCCATCGGTCTGGGTGTCCAGGGGATTGACCATGAAATAGTAGGCCGATTGCCGGTCGTAGTTGCTATCGAGAAGGAAAAAGACGGAGTCGTCGGCGAATAGGTCGGAATCGCGGCGGGTCAACTGCGCGGTGAGGGGCTGCGAGTCCCGGACGCGAAAGGCTACGTAGAGATGATCGGCGTCGTAGGCGATCAGGGCCTCGGTTTTTTCCGCGGCGGCCTCGCCGCGGCGGGGTTCGTATTGGATGAAATCGGTGGCCAGGGCTGCTCCCTCCCACTCGGTAGCGTCGATGATTCCATCGATCACCGGAGGGGTTTCGATCTCAACGGCCGTCAGCGAGAAAGGGGAGGCGGAGGCAATCGCCGCCGACAGGGCCAGGATAGCGGTGACCAGTATAACCATTGTCGTTTCCCTTCGAAAAGTGGTCCCATAGATCCTCCTACACTATACGAAAACTCCCTCGAGCCTGCGAGAGGTTGCGCCGGTCGTGGCCATCGTTGATCTCGATCTGCATATCTCCCTATTATATGGAGTATCGACAGGTCGATACGTTCCCACTCGGCCGCCTTGCCCACGACCGTGTTCACGCGTTCTCGGCTACCGAGTGGATTTCCGTATAGGCTCTCAATCTACACCTCGCTCGTTGGAGAGAATGCCCGATGATTAGGGATCACTACCTGTGGAAAATTCGCCCGTACTATCGGCAGGTAAGGGGGCTCCTCGCCCTGGGATTTGTATCGGGCATCATCATGAACACGGCCGTGGTACTCCCGCCGATTCTGCTGGGGCATGCCATTGACACCGCCCTCGCCCTGGAGAAGGGAGCTTCGAGCTATCGGGCGCTCATCCTGGCGGCGGTCGCCTACGTCGGTGGATGCAGTCTGAACCTCTGCGCACAGATCGGCAAGAGATGGTGGCTGCGGACGGCCAACCACCGCACCGTCGCGAACATGCGTTCCAACGCTCTTCGCGGTATCCTCGCGTGGCCTATGGAACGGTTCCACCGGCAGGCGGTGGGCGATATCATGGCCCGCATCGTCGGGGACACCCAGGTCTTCATGACCGGCTTTAACGAAGCGACGACCGAACTCCTCGATACCTGGCTCTTTTCCATTTCTCTCTTCACCGCGATGCTGATCTACGACGCCAATCTGGCGCTCATCGCCATGGCGCCGGTGCCGCTGGCATTTATCCTGGCGTATCTGACCGGGAACTGGGTACGGGGCCGCACCCTTGTTATGCGTCGAGCCAGCAGTACCCTCACCGCCGCGCTACAGGAGTATCTGACCGGCGTGCGGCTTCTCCGGCTCTTCGGCCGTTCCCCGAAGAGTGTGGAACGGGTGGACGTGCTCTCCGAAGAGTTGAGACAGGCGAATCTCTCCGAGACACGCCTGCGCCTCGGGCTCCAACCCATCTACGCGATACTGGTCACCTCAGGGATTGTCGCGGTGGTGTGGCTGGGAGGACAGAAAGTGGTCGAGGGAGTCCTTACCACCGGCACTCTGGTCGCTTTCATGCAGCTCTACATCCGCTTTGTCGGGCGGGGGCACCGCATTCCCCTGTTCTTCAATCGCATCCAGGCCGCCGGCGTCGCCTACCAGCGACTCGAAGGGATGCTTGCTCCTCCTCCCTGCATTGATGGAGAGCCCCGCTACGCCTCTTTCAGACCCGGACGCATCACCGGTATTGATCTGCCGTTCCCCACACCATCTACTGCTGCAGCCGGCCCTCTCGCCGTGCGCATCACCGACATGACTTTTCACTATCCGGGGAGTGACCATCCAGCGCTGGACGGAATCAACCTCGAAATACCCGCCGGGTCCCTCACCGCGATTACCGGACCGATCGGTTCGGGGAAAACGGCTCTTCTCCAGGTCATGGCAGGTCTCTATGCCCCTCAGTCCGGCGAGGTGTCCCTGGACGGCCGCCGCCTGTCGGAATGGACGTCTGTCGACCGCTCTTTGCGCGTCGCCTATCTTCCCCAGGAGCCCGGGCTTTTCTCTGGAACCGTCCGCGAAAATATTGGATTTGCGGATCTGGAGGAGTCACTGGAAGAGGAGATCATCGCCCTGTCCGGCCTGGAGCGGGATATCGCCGAGTTCCCGGGAGGGTTGGATACGCTCATCGGCGAGGGAGGGATCCGGGTCTCCGGTGGTCAACGCCAGCGCATCGCGCTGGCCCGGGCGCTCGCCGTAGGTCGTGGACGTTCCCCGGGGCTCCTTCTCCTCGACGACCCTTTCGCTTCCGTCGATGTCGACACCGAAGGACAGATCGTCGACGCACTCCGCCAAGCATATGTTTCACAGACCGCGCCGGAGCACCGCGCCACGCTGATCATCTGTTCCCATCGTCTGGCGGCCTTCCCCCACGCAGACCGCGTCCTTCTCCTCGACAAAGGCCGGATTGTGGAGGATGGCACCCACGAAGCACTCATCGCCGCCGACGAGTTGTATGCCCATATCTACCAGGCCCAACATCGGATAGAGAGACCGGCGAGAGCGGGGGAAGAGGGATGAGCGACGCCGTGGATTCCAGCGGAATACGATTCGGGAAAATTTGGCCGATCATCACCCCCTGGCGCCTTCTACTCACTGGCGCGCTTGTAAGCGTACTCGTTGGGGCTGGTCTGTCGCTCTTTCCCCCGCTCATCATGCGTCGTCTGATCGATGAGCATCTGGTCGTGGGGCGCGTGGAGGATATTTTCACTCTGGCGCTGATATATCTGGGAGCCACGATAGCGATCCACCTGACCTCCTTTCTCACCGCGTACAGCACCTCGGTAGCCGCACAGGGCGCCCTCAGACGGCTGCGCGTCCGGCTCTTTGGACATCTCCAGAAACTCCCGGTCTCCTACTACGACCGGACCCCCATCGGCGACACCATCAGCCGCTGTACCGCCGATATGGAGACGATCGACACGCTCTTCTCATCGGGGGTGATCAGCCTGCTCGCCGAATCCGTGAGATTGCTCTTCACGCTGGGTGCCATGATCGCCCTCAGTCTCCCTCTTTCTCTGGTGCTGATCCTTACCCTCCCTCTGCTCGTGATCTTCTCCCGCCGTTTCCAGATCCTCATGCGGGGAGCGCAGCGGGCACTGAGGAAAGACACGGGCGTCCTCAATGCGCATCTCCAGGAGATTCTTACGCGCCCGGAAGTCATCAAGGTGTTCGGATGGGAATTCCGCATCGTGCAGCGTTTCAGGAGGGTGCTGGCCGACACTTTGAGGGCACAGAACCGGTCCATCGCGTACGGGGCGATGTACGATCCTCTCTTCAAGATCTTTCAGGCAGCATTAGTAGCCCTCTTTCTCATTGCGACAGCATCTCCGGTCCTCGAAATCTTCCACGTCAGTATCGGCACGCTAATCGCCTTCATCCTCCTCTTCGATCAGTTCTTCGGTCCTCTCATCAGCATAGGTAATGAATGGCAGGTCGTGCAGGGCGCGCTGGCAGGACTCGAGCGGATCTTCGAGGTCCTGGCGTTGCCGGCAGATGAAGGGCAAACCATCCGCGCTTCTTACCGGGGCGGAGTGACACGACCGGAGAGAGTACTCGTCGAAGTGGAGGGGGTTACTTTCGGGTATGCTGAAGATCGGCCGGTTCTCAGGGAGATCAGCCTCAGGGTAGATGCCGGATTCCACGTGGCTATCGTAGGACGTACCGGTGCGGGGAAAAGCAGTCTCTTCCACCTGCTGGGTGGACTGTATCGTCCCTGGAAGGGATGCATCCGTCTCGAGGGGAAGGATCCGAACGAGATTCATTCGTCGGACCGCCGACGGATTCTCGGCACCGTTCCTCAGAGCGGATGGATGTTCAGCGGCAGCGTGGCGGAAAATCTCACTTTGTGGGATGATACCATTTCACGAGACGCCGTGGAGAAGGCCGGCCATATCTCCGGCGCCGATACGTTCATAGAGAAGTTTTCATCCGGCTACGACACGACCATTAGCGACGCAGGACGGGGCCAGGGGCTACAGCTCTCGGCCGGAGAAAAGCAGCTTCTGGCCCTCACACGTGCCCTGGTCGGTGACCCCTCAGTGCTTCTCCTCGATGAGGCCACCGCCGCCGTGGACAGCGCAACGGAGGCGGCGTTCAAACGGGCACTCCGTATTCAGCTCGAAGAACGTCAGGGCGTAGTTATAACCATCGCCCACCGAATTTCGACGGCCATGGAAGCGAACTGCATCGTCGTTTTGGAGGATGGGAGGATCGTGGAGGAGGGCGCCCCTGATGACCTCATTCAAAACGGCGGTCCTTTTGCCGCCCTCTGGGTGCTTGAAAACGCGGGATGGGATTGGCGCGAAAAACAAAAAGGGTGAGGGCTTTTTCAGTGTGATGCGTTGTCTGGTTGCCGATTTCGGTTCTTACATCGCTTAGTCCGAAGTGCTGTTGGGATGTTGTGCAAAGCACCTTATGTTTGTCCCGGATGGTAAACGATAAAGAATGGAGATGAGCGCCTGTGTCGAACCTGAATTATGCGATCAAACCGGTGGCTCAACTGCGCGCCGAGATCGAAGCTGCTGCAAAGCAATGGGCCCTGGCCGAGGGCACGGTCTTTGTCGAAGCGGACTGCGATGGCGTGGCGTGTGAGTGGATCGACGTGCCCCATCCTATCCGTTCGGAACGGGAGGAGGATACGGCAGTATATCTCCACGCTCATGGAGGTGGTTATTATCGCGGTTCGTCGCGCGTAGACGCGGCCTTCTGCTCGCATCTTTGCGCGGAGGCGGACGCCCGCTGCCTCTCTGTCAACTACCGCCGCCCGCCGGATGAAGGAGTATTCCCCGCCGCTCTGGACGACCTGTATACCGTTTGGCGCTGGATTATCAGCCCAGAGGGGGGTGGCGTTTCCCCCCAAAAGATCGCAGTCGGCGGCACATCGGCGGGGGGTGGGCTGTGCCTGGCCCTGCTGCTGAAAATCCGCGACGAGGGAGGTCCGCTGCCCGCGGCGGCAGCGGTAGTTTCTCCCTGGACGGATCTCACGCAATCGGGCGAGTCGTTTGTCAGCAATGCTGCGCACGGCCCGGATCGCGAGTATTTGAGCTACTGGGCCGATGTATATCTGGCCGATGCCGATGCCAAGACGCCGTACGCCTCGCCTCTCTTTGCCTCGCTGCACGACCTGCCCCCCGTGCTGGTGCAGGCGGGCGGCCAGGAGACGATGCTGGACGATGCGACAGCTTTTGCCGCAGCAGCGGCGCGCGCAGGTTGTTCTATTAACCTGGAGGTTTATGCGGACCAGCCACATAGCTTCCAGCACGAGGCGGCGGAAAACGAGGTGGCCCGAGAAGCGATCACCCGTTTAGCCCACTTTGTACGGCGTTGGGTGGATGCCAGGCAATAAGAGGATCCGTATTTTGGAAGGTAGTGCCACGGCTTGGAGATGATATCGGGCAGCCCATTGCCAGTGACGTCCCCCCCGCCTCGTGGCCGGCCAGGTTGGCATTGAGGATCACGTGCTCCCACCATTCACCGCCTTTATCGTCTATATTTTTCCAGATATACCAGCGCGGGTCTCCGTCGCTGCCGACCGCTTCCATCTCTCAGGAGAGAATATCGAAATCGCTCACCCCTCGGCAAACGGATCCAGCAGGACCTTGACTACCTCCTGTTTCCGCAGGGCGGCGAACGCTTCGCGCCAGTCAGTGAGTGACATGGTCGTGAACAGTGGGGAGAGATCCAGATCGCCGCGAGCCATGAGCGCCGCCGCTTGGGGAATGTAGTCTATATTGCCCCCCCAGACCCCGCGCAGCACTATGTTGTCCATGGTCAACCGTCGGAGATCCACGTTCCACGGCCCCGGCCCCATGCCGGCGATGACCACCGTGCCATGGGAAGCGACGTGAGCGACGGCTGCCTCGATCGCCGGCGCCGCTCCAGAAGCATCGATCCACCGGATCGCCTTCCACTCGTGGATGCGGTTCAGCGCTTCGTCCCCGAAGATCAGGGTCTCGTCGGCGCCCATTTTTTCGGCCAGGGGGAAACGGAGAGAAGTGTCAGATTCGGTGCCCAGAGCCACCACCTGCGCCCCTTCCAGCTTAGCCAGTGCTATCGTTATCAGGCCAATCGTTCCTACGCCTGAAACGACCACGCGATCATCCGGTGTCACCTTCGCTTCGTCGCGCACCAGGCGCATGGGCGTGATCACCGTCTCCAGCTGAGAGGCGCTCTCCTGGGTGACTCCGGCCGGCGTCTTCCACATGCTGGCGGCAGGAGCGCGCATAAATTCGGCGAAGCCACCATCGCTGCCCACACCCGGATACGGAGACCAGCCGCGGCGGAAGGCGACCAGATCACCCCGGGCAAAGCCGTCAACGTCGCTACCGACAGCCTCTACCACACCGGAAAACTCATGCCCGATAGTCACCGGAGGCATGTACGGATGGAGATCGTCCTCTATATGCAGGTCGCTGCCGCATAAGCCACAGAAGGAGACCTTCAACAGCAGGTCTTCGGAGCCGATTTCGGGGATCGAGACCTCTTGGAGTTCCATGTTGCCCGCTCCTGGAGCGGTCTTCCTCAGCGCCTTCATCGGATCGACCTCCTTCTATAGCGATCGACATATTGTTATAGCCATTCACCGCCCGGTCTCACCCCAGAGCGGCCAGGGATGCCAGCCTGTTTCTGAACTTACCCAGCGGAAAGTTCTACGAGGACTTAGGACAGTCCGAACACAGAATTCAGCAGCGGCCCGAAGGTATCCGACCGTCGCAGGAGATCGTAGCGGCTTGTCAGCGGCCGGCCGGTGAAGTCTCGCACGCTCTGACCCAAATCACACGCTGTGCGAACGGCAACCGTCTCCCAGAGTTCAACCCCCTCATCCTCATCCCATTCCCAAACCTCTGCATCGGCATGCTCGGGCAGAATTCCCACGCTCCCTTCAAGGAGAGCGCCTCCCGTATATGATCGAGTGCCAGTTCAGATTCCATAGCCGCCGCCCCCAGACAGCTGAACGAGATACACAGCACGATCGCAAAACAAAGATGCATGGTAGATCCCCCCCCGGAAAACGCCCTCGAGTTCCTATTGCCATCTACTTCCACAAAGTATGATATTTGATAAAATACGAGATGGCAATATAGGAGAAAGAACAATGGCGAAGACATCGGTGATCATCGCCGACACCGGCGATATACTTATAACCGGATTGCCGGATGTACATGGATAAAATTCCCCCCATTATTTCCGTAAACGACTCGGGGATCGTCTTCACCAGGTTTTATTTATGATAGATCTGCCCAACTGATTCAAACCGCCTAAAGATAGGAAATTCATCATGCTCCATCCCTACATCTTCTTCCTGCTGGCTAACTTGTTGACAATAGGTACTTTTTGCTGCAATGCGCTCGCCGTCGAGTTGACGAGAGGCGGCCAGCCTGTAGCGGAAATCGTCATTGACGCGGAAGCGCCATCGCCAGCCGTCAGATTTGCCGGGCAGGAGCTTCAACTGTGGATAGAGAAGATATCCGGAGGAAAACTGCCGATCGTCAGCAAAATCAATCTGGCGAAGACGCAGATTATTCTGGGCACACCCGAAACATCCGCAGCGATCAAGGCGATTGCGGAAAAGTATGCTGCTGACTTGGCCAAGATGGAGGGGAATGACGGCTTTGCCATTCGGACGGAGGGCGCCACGATTTACATTTTTGCCCGAATCCCCAAGGGCGCACTTAATGGCGTGTTCCGGCTATTGGAACTCAATACGGATATTATCTTTGCCCGGCCCCTCCATGCCGAAAATGGATCGGGAACGATCTACAGCCACACTCCCAATCTGTCTATAAAAAAAGCGGATTGTGTAGAAATTCCGGCGTTCCCCTATATCCGATCTTTGGGAGAGGGCAATAGATTATGGCAGACGCGTCTGCGCAATCTCATCATGATTCAGGAAATACCACGCCACAAAACAAGGGAAAAATGGGAACATCTGGCGCCTGCTTGGACCACCAGCAAGGGGATTCCTCGTCAGCCTGGCATTGGCAAGACGCATCCGGAATATTTTGCTATTCGCGACGGCAAGCGACAAGAGGGCCACTGGTCGCAACTGTGTTACACCAGTAAGGGCCTGGTGGAATACTACTGCAAGCGCGTGGAAGACACGCTGAAGAACACGCCGGACGACGTCGTGGATATTCGCATGGCCCATGCGGACAATCACCGGGTGTGCCAATGCGAGGATTGCATGAAGCCCATCACGCTTCCCAATGGCACAGTCGTTAATCCAGACGATCCGGCATTCAGATCTTCGGCATTTTGGCTATTAAACAACAAAGCCGCCGAAAGGCTTGGAGACAAATACCCGGGCAGGTATCCGAGAGCTTTCGCCTATGTGTGGAGCGCCGAGCCACCGCCATTTGAGCTGTCTGACAACCTTATGGTCATGTACGCCCCCTATGTCAAAAGCCACAAGATTCCCATTTATCACGAAGACAATGAACCGTGGGGGACCCGGGCCCAAAAGTGGATGGCGCAACACAAAAACATCTACGTATTCGAATACTATATGTGCACGACAACCCCTCGGTTTTACAACCCCGTGACGGATATTGCGGCTCTGGACTTGCGATTTTACCTCAAGGGGGGCGTTGACGGAATGTATCAGGATAATGCGAGCGAGGCTGAAAAAGGGGACGCCGCTGATGATCCTGACAAGCTGACCACAGCCAATGGATACGATGCGTCCGCAATCGAGTACTGGGTGTTAAGCCGCCTCTATTGGGATCCCCGGCAGGATCCGGATGAATTGCGCGACGAATTTTGTCAACGGGCGTATCGCAAAGCCGCAAAGCCGATGCGCGAGTTTTTCAGAACGATTCAGACAGCCTGGCACAAAGACCCAATCCCTTCGCACTGGAATGACAATCCGGTCATGTCTGCTCGGCAGTACATTGTCAAAAACAATCTGCAGGAACCGCTTCGTGATCTCCTGGAACAGGCGGAGGATCTGGCTGAACATCCGGGTTCGAAAGATCTTGTCAAGAGACATCGCGCCGTCTTCAAGAAGTGGTTGCGTCTGGAGGCAAAGGTGACCCAAAAACTCGAACTGACGGTGCCGTATCGCGCAAAGGTCTCAATGGATAATTTTGATTTCGATTCCGGCGTATGGAAAGATGCAGCCGTTATTGATGATTTCCGAACCAGGAACTCATTGAACGAGAAAGCAGAAGTCCCAACGGTTGTGAAAGTAGTCAATGACCGTGAGAATATTTATCTGGCCTTCCACTGTATGAAGGAAGACAAGGCGCTGCTAAAAAGGCTCAAGGGAATGAAGAAGATTTCCGATTGGCCACAGAAACCATTCCTCGAATTCTTCATTGATGGAGATCAGCGCGAAAAGAATGGTTACTATCAATTGGCATTCAACGCCCTTGGCAGTCAATGGGACGCCAGAGGCCGCCAGCCCAGTTACAATAATGATAAATGGAAGGTCAATGGCCAAATCAATGAGGACAACTGGAAAGTCATCCTTAGATGGCCTTTGGAAAGCTTTGGCAGAAATATCACGATGAATAATCGTTTCGGCGTGATGATCTATCGCGAAACCGGCAATCAGACCTGGTTAGGGGTCAATGTTCACGAACCAAGCGGCTTCAATGATCTCAAACTCGAGATGGATTAAAACAAGCCTTAATGCGTTGTCTCCCGTTTCCGTTCGCCGTACACTTCCCAGCGCTACCGTCGAACTCTCATCCCTCTCCAATAGCGGAGGTAGTTCCTCATGAAAATCGTCAACGCCGAACGAATCCCCCTCAATATCCCTTTCTACTGCAAACGGGCTACCCAGGCTATGCAGCGCGCCCAGACCCACGACGAGCGCGTCTACGTGTACCGACTCGAAGCCGACAACGGCCTGGTCGGCTACGGTGATACGCAGGGCAGAGCCAGCGATGTAGAGTCCCTCGTCGGCCAGAACCCGGCTGCCATCATGATGAACGACGCCATCGGCTTCGGCCCCCAGCTGGCCGTCCTGGACCTGGTCGGCAAAGATCTGGGGGTTCCGGTCCACGCCCTCTTGGGCACCCAGGTGCGCGACCGCTGCCCGATCTCCTGGTGGGACATCGACATGTCTCCGGCCGACTGGACCGCAGAGGCCAGGGAGTCGGTAAAGCGCGGCTACACCTGCATCAAACTGAAGGCCCGCCCCTGGCGCGATATCATCGACCAGACTGCCACCGTGGGCAAGGCCGTTCCCGCCGACTACAAGTTCGACGTCGACTTCAACGGCTTCCTGCTCAACCAGGCGCGCGCCGAAATCATCCTCCAGCAGCTCGACGAGAACCCGAACGTCGGCATCTACGAGAGCCCCTTCTACCTGGCCCAGGACATGGACGGCGCCCGCATCCTGCGCGAGCGCGTGCGCAAGCCGATCGCCGAGCATTTCCAGGAGCCGATCCTCCACGCCCGCTGCAGCGATGCCTTTGTCGTCGGCGGAGGGGCCACCGGCATCCTGCGCACCGGGACCCTGGCCGCCTCCTTCAACAAGCCGTTCTGGCTGCAGTTGGTGGGCGCCGGCCTCACCGCCGCGTACGCCACCCACATCGGCTCGGTACTCACCCACGCTCAGCTCCCCTCCATCACCTGCCACGAGCTGTGGAAACACGACCTGCTCAAAAAGCGGCTCGACGTGGTCGACGGCTACATCGCCGTGCCCAAAGGCCCGGGCCTGGGGGTCGAAGTCGATGAAAAGGCGATCGAAAAATACCGGGTCGACGAGCAGGAACCCACCCCCAAGACCCTTTATCGTCAGAAAAAGCGCATCCTGCGCATCAGCTGGCCGGGTGTCGGCAAAAAGAAGCGTGTCTGGGAATTCACCGCCGAGGAGCTCTACCAGAAGGCGTTCTACAGCGGCAATATTCCCGGCTTCGAGCGCGGCGTCTCCCTGGAGGTGATCGAAAACGACAAGAGCGCCAGCTTTAAAAAGAAGCACGCCCGCCTGCGGGAAGCGGGGCGTTAGCAATTCCGGATTTATCAAAAAAAGGGGGAACGGATTATAAGTCCGTTCCCCCTTTTTCTTTCAGCCCTGCTTCTGCGCCAGAATATCCGCGTACCCGGTCAGCCGGTAGTCGATCCCCACGTAGTCGAGCAGATTGAGCAGGCAGCGCAGCGCCACCCCGAAGCCGTCCACGCCGCTGAATCCCCCGAACTGCCCGCCCCCCTTCATATGCGGTTCCAGATCCAGGAAGACGCCCGGAATCCCCTGCTTGCGCAGCTTGCGGGTCAGGGCCGGAATCGCCCCTTTGAAGTCGCGCAGTATCGCCTCGTACCCCGAATCCCCCCGGTCGCAGGGGGAGAAGTTCTTGAGTCGCTCTTCGTCCACGTGCCCTTCCCACGCCATCGAGCTGTCGATCTCATAATCCTTGATGTGCATCCAGCCGAGCCCCGGCTTCATCGCCCTGTACTCCTCCAGCGTCTGCGTCGACGTCATATTCTGGCAGGCCAGATTGCCGCCGTCGAAGATCAGATACATATGCGGGCTGCCGACCTTGCGATAGAGCGCCTTCAGCAGCTGCCCATTCTGGCCGATCAGATTCGCCTCCACCTCCAGCCCGAAGAACACCCCCGCCTTCTGGCAAACCTCCGCGATCTGCGCCAGCCGCTCGGCCGCCTCGTCCACGTAATCCTCCGGTGCCGTCCCCTTCGGATGGTAGAAGGAGAAGCCGCGAATCAGCTTGGTCTCGAACTCCCCGCACAGATCGACCGCCTTCTGCACGTCGTTCTTCAGATACTTCGCAAAGGGGACGTACACATTGCCGGTGCCGTCCTCCACGTCCTTAAGCTTGATCTTGCCAACCGGCGAGCCGATCGACGAAACCTCGATTCCGAATTCAGCGTGCAACTTCTTCAGTCGCCGGACTTCGGGGCGGGTCAGCTGCATCAAATTCTTGACCCCCTTGCCCACATCCACAAAGCGCAGGCTGTAGTAGGACATCCCCAGCGCCGCCAGCATGGTGAGTTGCTCTTCGGCCTTCTTGTCGACCGGCCCCTCGTCGGCAAAGCCGCTGATGATCACTTCTGCGTTCTGGGCCATTCTCATCCTCCTGCTCTGGTTGCGGTTTCTCGTTGGCATTAAAGCTCGTATGATTCCGTGGAAATCCACGGAAAACGGAACTTCCTACTTTTGGTGGGAACCGTCAGGGCTCTCCTCATCTAAAAAAAACTGAAAATATTCGCGCCAATTTGCGGAAGTCCGAGAAAAAACGGAACCTTCCGTCAGCAGCACAGCAAATATAAACCGACCTCCCCTCGACACAAGTCCGTCCCCCCCTGTTGACAAATTCGGCGGTGCCTCTTTCTTATGAACGACCCTTTTGTCCCTAACATTATAAAAATTTGACATTTACCCGCCTATGAAACCGATTTCTCAGCTCCATATCGTACCCGATCTGCCCGAGAAGCTGTCCCCTCTCTGGGACCTCATCTACAATCTCTGGTGGACCTGGAATCAGGATACCTTGCGCATCCTGCAGCAGATCGACATCGACCTGTGGGTCGCCTGCGAGCGCAATCCCCTGCGCTTCCTCTCCTCGCTCAGCCAGGAGCAACTCGCACAGCTCACCGACGACGAGGAACTGAGCGGCCGCATCGCCGGCATCATCTCCCAGTTCGAGCAGTATCGCAATCAGCCCACCTGGTACGAAGCCAACCACGCCGACAGCGGCCTGCAAATCGCCTACTTCTCCGCCGAGTTCGGTCTGACCGAGTGCCTGCGCATCTACTCGGGCGGTCTGGGCGTGCTGGCCGGCGACCACCTCAAAGCGGCCAGCGACCTGGGGCTGCCCCTGGTAGGCGTCGGCCTGATGTATCGCCAGGGCTACTTCCACCAGGCGCTCAATCCGGACGGCTGGCAGGTCGAGTACTATCCCGAGAATAATTTCGACCACATGCCTGTCCGCCCGGTCGACGACGACCAGGGAAACCCGTTGACGGTAGAAGTCCCCTTCCCTCACGGCCCGGTCTTCGCCCGTCTCTGGTCCGCCCAGGTCGGTCGCATCACCCTCTATCTGCTCGACACCAATATCGAGCAGAACCGCCCCGAGGACCGCGAAATCACCGCCCGCCTCTACGGCGGGGACCGCGAAATGCGCATCCGCCAGGAGCTCCTTCTCGGCGTCGGCGGCCTGCGCGCCCTCGGCCACCTGGGAATCCAGCCGACCATCTGCCACATGAACGAGGGCCACTCTGCCTTCCTCTCCCTGGAACGCATCCGCGCCCTCATGCAAGAGCAGGGCCTCTCCTTCGCCGCCGCCCGCGAGGCCAGCGCTGTGGGCAACGTCTTCACCACCCACACCCCCGTGGCCGCCGGCAACGACTGGTTCCCCCCCGACCTCGTCGATAACTACCTGCGCCCCTTCCGCGACTTCCTCGGCCTGTCGAGCGAGGAGTTTCTGGGGCTGGGACGGATCGATCCCAATGACCAGAGCGGCGACTTTTGCATGACCGTGCTCGCCCTTCGCCTCTCCGCTCACGCCAACGGCGTCAGCATGCTCCACGGTGAGGTATCGCGGCGCATGTGGGAAGGCCTCTGGCCCGATATCGACCGGCAGGAGATCCCGATTACCTCCATCACCAACGGCGTCCACATCCAGTCCTGGGCCTCGCTGGAAACCGCCGAGCTCTACGATCGCCATCTAGGCGAGCAGTGGCGCTACGCCGACCGCAACGGCGATACCTGGCAGCAAGTCCACCAGATCCCCGATGAAGAGCTGTGGCAGACTCACCAGGTCCGCCGCCAGCGGCTCATCGAATACACCCGCTTCCACCTGCGCAACCAGTTCGGTCGCCAGGGGATGCCTCCGGCCAAAATCGAACTCACGCTGCAGGCACTGGACCCGGAGGCGCTGACCATCGGCTTCGCCCGCCGTTTTGCCACCTACAAACGCGGCAATCTGATCTTCCGCAACCTGGAGCGGCTGGCCGCCCTCTTCGAGGATCCCGATCGGCCGCTGCAGATCCTCTTCGCCGGCAAGGCCCACCCGCACGACAACCCGGGCAAGGAACTGGTGCGCGAGATCACCCACCTGGCCCGCCAGGAGCCGTTCGCCGGCCGCGTCTTCTTCCTCCAGGACTACGATATGAACGTCGCCCGTTTCCTGGTCCAGGGCTGCGACGTCTGGCTCAACAACCCGCGCCGTCCCCAGGAAGCCAGCGGCACCTCGGGCATGAAGGCGGCCCTCAACGGCGCCCTCAATCTCAGCGTCCTGGACGGCTGGTGGGCCGAAGCCTGCGAGTTGCACGCCGGCTGGGCAATTGGCCGGGGCGAGGAATACGAAGACGTCAACTACCAGGACGAAGCAGAGTCGAACGCCCTCTACGACCTGATCGAGTCCGAGATAATCCCCCTCTTCTACGACCGGGACGACGCGGGCCTGCCGCGCGGCTGGGTCGCCCATATGAAGGAGACAATCGCCACCCTGGCTCCTGTCTTCAACACCAATCGAATGGTGCGCGAATACGTCGAGAAGATGTATCTGCCCAACCACCAGCGCTGGGCCCACCTCAACAGCGACCGCGAGCGGATCGACCGGCTCACCCAGTGGAAGTCCTACGTCCGCTCCAAGTGGCCTCAAGTCCGCATCGAACAGGTCGAGGCGGACCTGCCCTCCACCCTCAAGGTCGGTTCGCAGGTCCCCCTCACCGCCAGAGTCCAGCTGGGGGAATTGAGTCCCCAGGACGTGTGTGTCGAACTCTACGCCGGCAAACTGAACGCCCAGCACGATATCCAGGAGGCGACCACCGTACCGCTGCAGCACGTCGATCAGTCAGAGGAAAGGCTGTTCATCTTCCAGGGGGAATACCTCTGCACCAACTCCGGCTCGCACGGGTACACCCTGCGTGTGGTTCCCCATCACGAGGACCTGAAGGATTCCCTGGAACTGGGTCTGGTCTGCTGGGCCGAATGAGGTAACCTGTAGCTCTTCGCAAAAAAACTCGGGCGCCGTTCCTCCAGAATCCCTGGGAAACGACGCCCGAGTTTTTGATTTGGCGGATCCCTTGCCAGGCTCAGGGTCAGACAGAATCCACTACTTCGGGCACGATGCGCCCCGAGGTGGCATCCCTCAGCACCTGACAGAGCCCTTCAAACAACTCCTCGCGGATACTTCCACTCAACCCCACACTCGCACCAAAATCCTCCTTCTCCACCGTCGCCCCCTGCTCTTCAATCAGCTTCCTGCACAGGGCGTGCTGCTCGTACGCCAGTTCCACGCGGAAGAATATCAGATCGACCTTCTCCTCCCGCGGCGTCTCCGCCAGCACCGCCTGGGCCGTTCCCGTGTACGCTCTGACCAGTCCCCCCGTGCCCAGCTTGGTGCCGCCGAAGTAACGGGTTACCACCACCACCAGATCCCCCAAACCCGCTCCCTGCACCACCGCCAGTGCCGGCCGACCGGCCGTGCCCGACGGCTCTCCATCGTCGCTCATTCCGTGCGTCACCGTCGCCCCGTACCCCACCGCAAAGGCGTACACGTGGTGCGAGGCGTCCGGGTACCTCTGGCGAATCTTGCCGATGAACGCCTTCGCCTCCTCCACCGTCTCGGCCCTTCCCGCCGAGCCGATAAAACGGGAATTCTTAAAACGCAGTTCTACCTCTGTCTCCCCTGCAGGAACCGGGTAACCTGTCATTGCTCTTCACCATTTTCGGTTGATTTTCCTACTGCGGGAGAAGGTAAAGACGGAGAAGGAGACGGGCAAAGGAGATGCCAAAACGAAACCTTTTTTAGTTTACATATTTTTCTAATTTTAATTTTGCGGTCAAAAGCATCTCATCTTTTTTCCCTTTATTTTACACTAAATTCGATCCTATCAGTTTCGTAATACTGAACTTATTTTCAGTATTACTTAAAAGATGGATTTCCCCTTTCTGCCTCCCCTTTATTTGACATCCGAAAAACCTTTCGATATACATAATCGGAATAACCGACCTGTTGCAATCGATACGGGAGGGAAAACATGAAATCGGAATATGCAATCGCACTGGTGCTCCGTATTCTGGGACTCCTGATGGCTTTCCAGGCGGTGGCACTCGTCCCCATGACGGTCTGGTGGGTGTTTTCAGAACCTTTTGAGGGGATGGCGACCTTCTCACGCCTGTTGCCGCAGGTGATCGGCTTTTTGTTGAGTCTGGCCCTCGCCTACTTACTATTCATGCACGGAGGCAGGCTCGCCCGCTACGTCGTGCCCGATGACGAACAGCTGGATTTTGGCAATATGCCCCTCGAAAGCGCCGACACCGTACCCGTATTCCGCCTGCTCCTGCGGGTGGTCGGTGCCCTCGCGATGGCCTGGTCCGTGCCCGAATTGGCCGGTCAAGGTTTTGCGCGCGTTACCGTGTATCAATTCGGCCCCCAGCATGTGTGGACCCAACTCGTCCCCAGCCTGCTCAAGTTCGCTATCGGCCTCTACCTCCTGCGTGGAGGAAATCTTCTGGTAGACCTAGCCTACGGCACCGATGATACTCCGAAGGAGGAGACCCCGGAATAGGCCGTCGATGGAATCGACGCACCGTCCCGATCTCACTTTCAGAACCCATCTTTCAGATATGGAGTCCCCATGAACTGCCAGGACATAGACACTCACTTCCGCGAACGCGGCGACTGGGTCGACTGGACCAACACCACCGACACCTTCAAAGCGGGGGATCCGTCGAAATCGGTCCGCACCGTGGCCGTGGCGTGGAAGGCGAACTGGGACGCCCTGCGCCAGGCAGTTGCGCGAGGAGCCGACCTCTTCATCTCCCACGAATCGATCTGCGTCCGCGCGGTCAACGGCTCCACCGAACCCGAAATCACGTTCGCCCTACCCTCGGAAAAGCCCAAGTTCGAATGGCTCGCCGAAACCGGACTGACCGTATACCGCTGCCACGACGTCTGGGACCGATTTCCGGAATTCGGTATCCGCGACAGCTGGCAAAAGGGGCTGGATATCGGCGACCAAATCGTCGCCGACGGCTACCCGCTGTACGTGACCGAAATCGAACCGACAACCGCGCACGCCCTCGCCGGACACGTTCTAGAACAGATCCGCCCTCTGGGCCAAAACGGCCTTCCCCTCTCCGGCGATCCCGAGCAGCGAGTCAGCCGCGTCGCCACCGGCACCGGCGTCACCACCGATCCGATCCACATGATCGAGCTGGGAGCCGATGTCGGCATCATCACCGACGACTACTACCTGCACGTGCGCATCGGCGAGCACGCCCGGGAACTCGACTTCCCCACCATCGTCGTCAACCACGGCGTCTCCGAGGAATGGGGCATCCGCAATCTGGCGAAGTATCTCGAGCAGACCTTCCCGGATCTGGACGTTTTCCACATCCCGCAGCGCTGCCCCTACACCGTACTCACCTAGCCCCTACGCGGGAACACCCCTCATTGAAAGAGTTTCCTCCTCCGCATTCAATCCCTATCTTTTTTTGATCATGGCAGATGAGAAAATTCCACATAAAGAGCAAAAAGACTGGGTAAAGGAAGGCGGCAGCTACGTCCCAAAATCCACGAAGGGACAGCTGCAACTCCTGGGACTTTTCGTCCTGGCCTGGATCGTCTGTATCGCCATCGCCATTCTGTCCATACTCAATCGCTGAATGCCCGTTTCCCTTCGAAAGAACCCGCTGTTGAAATCCACTTACCTTCTGATCCAACTCGACAAAGTCACCCTGCGCGCCGGCAACCGCTCTCTGTTCCCCAACACCAGCTGGACCATAGAAACCGGCCAACACTGGGCCATTCTCGGCCCCAACGGCTCCGGCAAATCACTGCTCGCCAGCGCCCTCTGCCGCCAGGTGCAGTTGAGCGCCGGGCACATTCGCTTCTACTTCGACGGCGACGGCCGCAGTCGCTCCTATTTCGAGCGCGGCGAAGTCGTCCGCATCTCCCCCGAAGACCACGCTGCTCTCACCGCGGGCAGCTACCACCAGGCCCGTTGGAACAGCATCGAAGGCGCAAACTCTCCCATCGTCGCCGATCTGCTGACCGGCGAGAGCATAGAGCACTTCTCCGCCTATCAGGTCGGCCCGACTCAGATTTCCCCCGAAACATATCGCCAGCGGCGAGAACGCGCCGTCGCTCTTCTCGGCATCGACCACCTCCTCGGACGCAGGCTCCTCCACCTCTCCAACGGCGAAGGGCGCAAGCTCCTTCTGGCCCGCGCCCTCATGCAGTCGCCCCACCTGCTGATCCTCGACGATCCGTTCGGCGGCCTCGACATCGAATCTCGGAGAGCTCTAGCTCGCGCCGTCGACCAGCTCATCACCGACGATGGCCCCCAGCTGCTGATCCTGACCTCCCGTCCGGATGAAATTCCCGGGCGGATCGAACAGGTCCTCGGGGTAGATCGCTGCCGCATCGCCGCCCGAGGCACGCGAGAAGAGTTACTGGCCGGTCCCTTCGCAAAACGCTTGAGGTCTCCGGAAGCACTATCGACACCCTCCGAAATATCCTTCCCCAAACTACCGGATCGCGCCAGAGAAAACCAACCTCTCGTCGAGCTGAAGAACACCTCCATCACCTACGACGACGTCCGCATCTTGAGCGCTGTAGACTGGACCGTCCGCCCGGGTGAGCGCTGGGCCCTTCTCGGTTCCAACGGCGCCGGCAAAAGCAGCCTGCTCAGCCTGATCCTGGCCGACAACCCGCAGGGCTATGTCAACGACATCACCCTCTTCGGACGCAGGCGCGGCAGCGGCGAGAGCATCTGGGAAATAAAGCGCCGAATCGGCTGGGTCGCCCCTGAACTACAGCGCCACTACCTGCCGTCCAGCCCCTGTCTTCGGGTGGTCTGCTCCGGTTTCTTCGACTCTGTCGGACTGTATCGAGATTCCACAGACGAACAGCGCGCCGCCGCCCGACAGTGGCTGCGCGTCCTGGCCGACGAGGAGTTGGCCGACCGACCGTTCGGCACCGTCTCGGCGGGGGAACAGCGCCTGGTGCTCCTCGCCCGCGCCCTGGTGAAAAATCCCGCCCTGCTCCTGCTCGACGAACCCTGTCAGGGACTCGACAGCGCCCACCGCAGGCGCATCCTCCATCTACTCGACGCCCTCTGCCTGCAGACTTCCATCGCCCTCGTTTACGTCACCCACCATCCCGACGAAATGCCCCGGGCCATCACCCACCTGCTCGAACTCGACCGAGGATGCGTAATTCGGTGTGGCCCCATCGAACAAGAGATAGTTTGAGAGGAATTTCGGGAGACGCCGATATAGGCGTTATTTCCCATAAATAACCGCTTCACCGAGACCCGCAAATCCAACAGGAGTCGTCCATCCATGTCCACTCCCTCCTCCCGCCCCAACATACTGCTCATCACCGCCGACGATATGAACTGGGACGCCGTCGGTGCCTTTGGCTGTCCGGTGCCCGAGACCACGCCGAATCTCGACCAGCTGGCCGCCGACGGGCTCCGTTTCCACCACGCCCACGTCACCATCGCCGTTTGCCAGCCCAGCCGCTCCGCCCTGATGACCGGGCGCTATCCCCACCGCAGCGGCGGCGAGGGGTTCTACAACCTGCGCCATCCCGGCATCCCCATCCTGCCGGATCTCCTGCGCCGTGCCGGCTACCGGATTGGTATCCTCGGCAAAGTCGGCCACTCCACCCCCTACGCCGACTTCACCTGGGATATGAGCCACGATCAGGTCGAGTTGGGTATGGGGCGCAATCCGGAGCAGTACGGCCAGCGCGCCGGAGAATTCATGGGGAACGCCTGCCGGGAGGGAAAACCGTTCTTTCTGATGGCCAATTCCCACGACCCGCACCGCCCCTTCTACGGCAACGACAAGGAGGAGTGGTATACCCAATCGCCACCCGCCGTGCCCCCGTCGCGCACCTTCTCACCCGACGAGATCGCCGTGCCCGGACACCTGCACGACCTGCCGGACATCCGTCTGGAACTCTCCGAATATTACAACTCCGTCCGCCGCTGCGACGACACCGTCGGCCGCCTGCTCTCCGCCCTCCGCGATTCCGGGGCCGAGGAGGAGACGATCGTCCTCTTCCTCTCCGACAACGGCATGGCCTTCCCCTTCGCCAAGACCAACTGCTATCTGCACAGCACCCGCACTCCCTGGCTCGCCCGCTGGCCCGGACGAATTTCCCCAAACAGTGTCGACCGCGACCACTTCATCTCCGGCGTCGACCTGTTGCCCACCCTCCTCGAAGCAACGGGAATTCCCCAACCTGGCGAAATCGACGGCTCCTCCTTCCTCCCCGCCCTCCTCGGCAAACCTCAGGAAGACCGGGACCACGTCTTCACCCAGTTCTACCAGACTGCGGCAAAGCGCAACTACCCCATGCGCTGCGTCCAGAACCACCGCTACGGCTACATCTTCAACCCGTGGTCCGACGGCCAGCGCATCTTCCGCAACGAATCGCAGGCCGGCCGCACCTTCGCCGCCATGGAGGAAGCAGCCGACGCAGATCCGACTATCGCCTCCCGCGTCGAACACTTCCTCCATCGTGTCCCCGAGGAACTCTACGACTTCGAGAACGATCCCGACGGCCTGCACAACCTGATCGACGACTCCGCTCATGCCGCAGCGGCCGACGATCTGCGCTCTGCTCTGGAAGAATGGATGAAAAAAATGGAAGACCCCGCCCTCGAAGCTTTTCAGAACCGCCAGTCCAGACCTGCCCTGGATCACCTCATGGACAAAACAACTCTCATTATCGGCGGGGAGTGAAGACAGCTCGTCCCGGATTCAGACGAACTGGAGGAGGAATATTGCGCCCGACAGTCGTTGCCCATAATGGCGACATTAGAACTCAGCTGCCCCTGATAATGTATAGGAGTTCATTTCATCAACGAACTGAAACCCAATCTTTGTATACAACGAATTCGCCGCAATTTTTTTTTGATCGACAAACAATACGATGCTGGCATATCGCTGGAATAATGTCCGGCAAACCTCCGTGATACACGCTGTGGCATACCCTCTCTTCCTGTCCTCCGGTCGTGTGAAGACATGGGTCAATTCAACCCCGGAATCAAACGGGAGTATGGCCGTCACCATGCATTTGATACCATTGTCATCCCAAAAATATATTTCATCTTCTGCAAGCTGTTCTGTGATACACTGCTCGAGTTCTTCATCGGTTTTCGCGATGCCGGAATCTTCTCGATAGTACGTGCTGAAAAGCGGTTTGAGCTCGGGCATATCTTCGAGGGTGGCGCGTTGAAGTGTCCCCCTTGTTGGTTGTGTGTCACCGATATGCCGTAGTTCATGCAGGTAGTCTTTTCCAGCAAATCGAAAGTCGGTTTGCGTTCGTTTTTTCCAGGCCTCGGCAAATCGTAACGCCGTATCGCCAACCCCCATGACTTTTGGAATCGCTATATCTCGTCTGAGAAATTCTTCGATTGCACAATGAATGCTTTCATCGAAATGGGCTTCTTGCGCAAAGAAGTACAGGCTCTGCGCTTGCATAAAGACGGCGACAACGTCATCATGTTTGATACCGACAGCGAACATGTGATCGTTAGATTCGTTCCCGTCTTGAGAGTAATAATCAAGGATGCCCAGTTTTAGACTATTGACCGCACATTGGCTCTTCAGCACGGGGAATGCTCGTCGTTGAAAAGCAGACATGTCATGGTAGAACAGAATGTCCATCGAGATTCTCTGTCCGCTAGGTGTTACCTAACTGACGTAACCAGAAATAGCATTGCCGTATCGGTTCCAGGCATCTGCCCAAATGGTGTGTTGGGCAATTCCACGATAGATGCAAACCGTCTAATCGAAATACTCCGGATACTGATCAGATATCCAAACGGACCCACCGGGTACAAAACCGATGGGCGATTTGCAGGAGTTTGTTTACATTCTGCCCCGAATTGCCCATTAGATGAAGATCCCCTTGTGAGTCAAGTAAGACTACAACTCCAGCAGTTATTGTTTCAATTTCGTTCTTCCACTGAATTGTGAGAGGACCATTTACAGCTTCTACTCCCAATTCCCCTTCCTGAAAATCGAAGAGAGCCATCTGAGCTATGGCATGGAATTCGTGCTTTGAATGGGCCGTGGAATTCGTAGTCAGGGTTCTTATATACCCAGCTTCGGTCATAGCTCTTTCCGGAATAATGATTGCGCTACTGCACTCTGTCATCGTATCATCTTCAAACCGGATGGTTATGAAATCTTCTTTCATACTGGACATCTCTTTCCCAATTATTCCTTCTCTAGTCTCCATGTTCGCTGTTCTACTGATGCACCACTTGCACATCCTCAGCAAACTTGGCACCCCGCTTCTCGAGCACTGCCCTCAGCTCCCGTCCATCGACCGCATCGAGTTCGAGATCGTCGCGCACCGCCCACGCTCCGGCCATGCCCGCCGCCTGCCCCAGAGCCATCGCCGTGCCCGTAACGCGGTATGAAGCGTGCGCCTCGTGGCTCCCCGATATGCACCGCCCGGCCACCAACAAGCCGCGCAGGCTCTCGGGGACCAACGACCGATAGGGAATCTCGTACGGCTTGATGCGCACCTTGCCCAGATCCTCTTCCGTTCCCCCTTTCACCGGATCGTGCACGTCGATCACGAACGCGCAGCTAGCCACCGCATCCACGAATCGCCGCCCTTCGATCAAATCGTCCGCCTGGAGATAGTATCTGCCCCGCAGTCGCCTCGCTTCCCGGACCCCAATCTGAGCGGCAGTGTGCGTCAACTCGACCTCCTCCATCCCGGGAATTCGCCTGAAGATATCCACCGTCTCCCCCGCCTGCCTGCGGCAGTCGATCGTGCCGCGCGTCAAATCGGCCGGCTCCAGTGGATTCAGCTGAAACACATGCGTGCACTGCACGTCCGCCATCCCGGCCATCGGCGTATTGATCACCCACGGCGCATACCCGCAGCGAGGATACGGCAGTTTGTACCCCAGCTGGTGATCTTCGATAACCCCCATCATTTTGTCGTACAAATCCTGAGAGCTGTTCATCTCCCAGCCATCCGGCAGGCCCCTCACCTCGAACATCAGCGTCATCGGCTGGATCATCCCATCCTCTGCCCGCCCGATCTCGTACTCGCACCCCGACCGCGCCAGCACATCCCCGTCCCCGGTGCAATCTATAATAACCTTCCCCATGACCGCCTGGCGCCCGGCCTTGCTCTCAATCACCACCCCGCGCAGCCGATCCTCCTGCACGATACCGTCCGTCACCAGCGTGTAGTACAACAAATCGACCCCCGCCTTCCGCATCATCTCCTCCAGCGTCCGCCGCATCGCCTCGATATCAAACGTGTAGTCGTGTTCCCGCCATTTCCGAAACGCCCCGTCCTGCATCAGGCAATCGACCAGTTCATCCACCAGGTAGCCTCGCCCCATGCACTCAAAAAACGGATTCAGCAATCCGGCCGTCCACACCCCGCCCAGCATCCCATACTGCTCGATCAACAAGACCTTCGCTCCCTCTCGTGCCGCCGCAAGACCCGCTCCCACTCCGGCAGGCCCCCCGCCACAAACCACCACATCGTATTCATCGCGAATCGCCAGCTGTCGGGGCGATTCGACGACGCAATCCCCCTCCAAAATTTTAGGATGAATCAGATCACGAGGCATCGCCATCCTCCTGCGAGAAAGAGTCGGCACAGTTTGAAACGGTAACATCGACGAGTTGCAAACCTTCGCAGTAGCGGAACAGAAGCGCATCTTTCCCTGAAGTCTCGATCCGCACATTGCTGAATTTCACGTTGCGGATAATAGTCTCCGGACAACCCTGTATCAGACAGGGTCCACCGCTCTGTATGCGGAAATCGGAAAAGGTCAGATCTCCCAATCTCGGCAGCACAATCCCCTCTTCGACCAGCACACCAATAGGCATTTTCCTGCAATTTATGACGACGCCGGAGAACAGGATGTTCGAGACATCCGCGCTCCCCGAATTGCCGGGCGGCAGATAGATATGGGGATTCCCGAAGAGGATGCCGTTGTTGGCACTCTCGATCACCAGATTGTTGAAGGTGCAGTTGCGGATGGTCCCGTCTCCCGGACAGCCGACCCGCACCCCCTGACATCCGCTCCTCAGCACGCAGTTGGTGATCGTTATATTCTCGCACACGGCGGGCGCGTCGTAGAGGCGCTGTATCGCCCGCAATGCCAGACAATCGTCCTCGGTATCAAAATGACAGTCGCTGACGATCACATCCCGGCAGCCGTCCAGATCGACGCCGTCGACGTTGCGCATCCGCCGATTTCCACTCACGGCAATGCGGTGGATGCGCACCCTTTCGCACTGCATCATCCAGAGCGTCCAGCAGGCCGAATCGACAAACGTGCTATCCTCGATGCGGACCCCGCGACATCGGTAGAACATGCCGATGCGGGGGCGCGGCGTATCCGGTTTGTCGAGTTTTTCCACCGTTCCACTGGTGTCGTAAAAGGCCAGACCAGAACCGTCGATCGTGCCGTTCCCCGTAATCCCGACATTTTCCGAGTCGACTGCACGAATCAGGCTGTGGGCCGACTTCTCCGGCGCGAATTCGGTATGGAAACCATCCGCTACGAGCGGGTCGTAGTCCTCCAGCCGCTTACTGCCGACGATCCGACACCCGGTGGTCAGGTGCAACTCGACGTTGCTTCTGAGTTCCAATGATCCGCTGACCCAGACTCCGGGACCGCAAACCACCTGTCCGCCCCCTGTCCGGTGACAGGCATCGATCCCCCGCTGAATCGCATCTGTGTTGACTGTCTCCCCATCCGGGATCGCCCCGTATTCATCAATTGCGTACTGCTGTCCCATGATTTCCCCTCTCCATCCTTATTCTTCGCTCAACTTCTCCAACTGCACTCCACACATCCTAACCCATCAATGCCTTCTTCTTATACAGCCGCAGAACCGCATTGCCAGAATGGAGTGCCCGGCGTATCCCCAATTCGATCGAACCCCATCGCCGGAAGAAGTTTGTTTATGACCCCGGGATCATGCGCCCCAGCGATTCATAAGATGCGCCGTCGGGTCGCTCTATTTCAAGACGATCCGATGTGGCATCCCGTTTCTCCCTCCACTCCCGGCAGGCCCGTTCGAAGGCGTCCTTGTCGCGGGTTATCCCGTTTTTCACCAACCACATAAGCTTGGGAATAAAGCCGTTTGCCCGATCATCCGCAGGAGCGATTGCTCCCTCTCTGTCCTTCTGCTTCATAAAATCGCTGAACAGCTCTTCCACGACCCACCTGGCAAAGGCGGCGTAGTGGAGATTGCCGGTGAGTTCGTAGGCGTAGCACACGACGACCACTTCGTAGTAGCCCATGTTAACGGGGCATTCCCAGGTGTAGTAGTCGGCCTCATCGACGATCAGTTTTTCCAAAGCGGGGAGTCTGCCGATCAGGCGGAGGGCACTCTCGTACATCTGGTAGCGATTGCCCCAGGCCACCTCTGGGTAGCCGGGAGCCTGGACCAGTATCTCATTGCCCAAAAAGCCAGAGGTTTTGATGGAATTGGGCATGTATTTCTCGCCGTTCCGGGAGCGGAGCAAGATGTCGAGGGACCGCTCCGCCAACCAGAAGTACTTCTCCTTCCAGGTGGCCTGATAGATCTCCAGCAGGACGGAGATGGGGCCCACATACTCCCGGAGGAGGACCCCGCTGTTTGCTATGATCCCGATCCGCTCCTGGCAATGATTGAAGATCCGCTCCGCGGCTTCTTCCGCCACATCTAAAAGCCGGCGGTTGCCGGTAAAATAGTAGTCGGTGAGATACCCGGCGATCAAGGTGTGGGATTTCGACACCCCGCCGGTCCAACTGTGACTGCCGTGCCCGTGCATCCCCCCGACACTCTGGGGTTTCTCTGCATGGGCATGAACAGTGCTGACATCGGCCACGCACCGGCTGAATTTCTGGGCTCTGAGAAAATAGTCCCGTCTTCCCGTACGGATGAATCCCCCCCAGAAGGCAAAGATTTCATCATTGGCTTCGTTGTTGAACGGGCCCATATACCTGGCCGCCTTGAGGGGATCCTTTTTCCGATAATAGCAGTACACCCAGTGGGAAGGAGCGGAATGGGCACCCGGCAGATTGCCGAATCGCATTTTGCCGTAGTATTCACAGAGCTGGTCCGGTTCAAAGGAGACTTCATAAGTGATCCGGTCCAGATTGGCATCAACCCGGGAGAAGAGAGGATCACCGGCGTGGTAGAACGGACCGAAAACTCGCGAGGCACACACCTGCGCAGCTTCCGGCAACACTACCAGAGGTTCCTGCACGCTCACCGCCAGCTCATCCAGTTCCCCCTCGCAGAGCATCTCTGCGCTGAAACGGAGATGGATCTCCGAACTCTTGGCTGCACCGGCACCGTTGTCGTAGCCCATGTCGTTGTAACCGATCACCCTTCCCTTCGCGTGCTTCTCGAGCATCTCCTCAACCCAGGCGATCTTTTCATGGGATCGTGGATTCACATGTTTTACGCTGATCGGTGCCGTGGGTCGCTCGTTGATGATCCTGACAAACTCCTCCTCTTCCCCGGGGATCACTTTTTGAGGATCAAAACGAAAATCCATGATCGCGGGTTCTCGGAAGGGAGTAGTGAACTCCAGGGGAATATCGTTTTTCTCAGGCCAGATCTCGACTTCCATGACACCGGGTCTGAGAGAAAATCCGAAGGGATACTCCTGCCAACCGTCTCTGAAGACCGCGGCCAGGCTCCCCCGATTTCCCAACATAGCCGCCCGGCAGAGTCCTCGCGTCCCCCTGGCAAACTCTCGGCCGTCCCGATCAACCGTATATGCATTGTGACCGTTTTGGGTAAAACGGAGCTCTCGCCAGTCGTCGGCCAGATGGTGCTTCCCGCTCCCGGCGAATCCGGCCCGTACCTGAGATCCCAAATCCACAGGTATCCGTATTCCCATCGCGGTGAGAGACATACACTCGGGATTCTGATCGAATATGAAGGTGTGAAAAATCTTGATATCCCCCTTACCCGCAAAAAAATGAAGGCGCAGGATGTAGGGACAGAAGGTGCGGCCCTCCAGGGAGTGATGGAGCCCTTCAACTTTTATGCAGCAGCGGAGTCTGTTTTTCTCTTCGACGGTTATCCTGGGATGAAACCCCTTCGTACAGCTGTCGTAGACCACTCCATTCGAGTCTTTCATGTAGAGGTGGATCCCGTGATCCCCTTTGAGCATCTCCCGCCACCCTCCGCCGGTCTTCAGCTGACAGCTCGTGAAGAAATCGGGCGAGTACGGTTGGGAGTAGATGGGGAACTCCTTCCGGAGCCGCACCCTCATCACCCCGGTGTCGACCAGCAGAGAGCCCTCCTCCTCTTCGACTGCAACCGATGGACCGGAGCTTGGGATCTCGTTGTTGTCCAGGTGCAGGACGAGGGGTTTCTCCTTCTCCGCCTCCCCCAGCGACACCCTCGTGTCGACGAGGAGCCACTTCACATCCTTCAGGTCATTTTTCCAGGTGGTGGTGCAAGACGCCTGCACGGGATAGATATTCCCCTCGGCATCCGAGATCGAGATCCTGGATAGATCTCCAAGTCTGAGTTGCCCCTCTTGCAAAGGGACACCGAAGGTAACCGGCTGGTCTTTGTAGACCGACCGGCCGCCTCCGCTTGCGTTCAGGCTGATATGGCTCGATTCATTCATTAGTTCCCAGTTGTTCGAACGAAGTCAATGGGCCTGTCCGGTCAATGGCCTGTTAGCACATATGAAACTTGCCTATTCCCACTCAAGCGGGTCTTCGCCCATGATCCCATCAATGACGAACTGACCATTGGGGTAGCGAACTTCTCGCACATGCTTGCGGCGGCCTTGCGATCGTAGTCTGCCCTAATTGTTGGATCTGATACCCGTCCGCGTCGGCCTCCAGCCTGCTATGGAAGGCAGAACCCCTCCGGCATAGACTGGGGCGAAAAGGAAAGCGGGAAGCTGTTACTTCCTCCTGAATGACGCCTTGATCCGTGCCCAGGAGCGGTTTTCTACAGCCGAATCCTCTTGCCCACTGATGAGACGGGCATCGACTAGATGCTCCGAATATCTCCAGATATGCCAACCCGGAAATGGCGGTACAAGGGAATGGAGGGAACGATAAGCTCTTGGCTTGGTGTCGAAGTCCGGAACGGATATCTGAAGACCGATAATTTTGCCGGCGGCCAGATCAGAGGGGACACTATCTTCTGGAGAGTTCCAGATCAGGTCGTCGAAGGGAGTCACGTAGAATTCGAGAAGTGAGGTCGCAGGGGTTCCCCTTGTCACCTCTCCTCCACCGTCGGCATAAGGAGATTCAGACACCCAGGAGGCAGCGGAACCATCGACGCCAATGAATCTGTCATCGGGTGCTTCGGCTATGGCCTGATAGCGTTGGGCGATGCGTCCCATATTCAACGTTTTTTCCTCATCGCTCCAGGTTTCGTCCGCCGAACCGGTAAAATCCCCGCCTGAGTGATCCCCATCCACGATGAAAGTCACATGTGAATCATATTGCCATAAACTGGTAGGGTTTCCACCGTCATATTCGTGCACAAAAACATCGTCGGTGCGTCCCATGGCGAAATACAGCCGGTTGGTGGAATTGTTCCAACCCAGCCAGATCTGGTAGTCCATGTCGGCGGGGTCGTAGGGAGCACCTTCTCCTACGTCCGGGCTGGGAACTAAGTCAGCCGCTGTCAGAACCGGACCTGAAATAACCGCGCGCCAGTCGTCCAGATTTCGGTCACGCACATCGAGTTGACCGAGAGCGTCGTCGGTGATCTCGGGTATGAAGTAAATTTGGTCTCCGATATGAGCACTTACGGAACTGGCTACGATGAGAATGAAGAGAAGAATGTACATGGCACCACTCCTTTTGGGACTGTTCTCCTTGTCTCTTCTTTGCTGTCTCTTTGCTATCGTGCTTGCCGTGCCGGGGCGCTCCTCTGCCACCCACGGCAGATCCCTACCGATTACCCACGGCCGGACTTATGCTGGCTAGTCAGCAGAACCTTACAAGGCACACCATTGCATGTTATGAACTCACCTCATCTCATTCCGGTCGGCGTAAGGGGTCTCGGCCCTCCGCTCACGCCATACTGAATGGAAATCTGACCCAACCACGACCCATCAGGACTCTCTCGCGTCCACTGCGCTGCGAATGCCAGTGTGTATAGATTGAGGGTAGGCAACCTGTACGACCGATCTGCCAGGACCTCTCGCACGAGCGTACGTCTGCCATAGCCCACTTCTGTACGGACTTGGCTTGAAGGGCTCAGGGCGAATGTGGCACCCGCCAGCCATCCGAAGGATTCGAATCTATACTTCGTCTCCTCCGCGTCGACCACGGAGGGGCTGTATTTCAGGTCTGGGAACGGCGACCCGTCCCACTCGAGTCGTAGGTTGGGCGCACTCCAGCCAGGCACAGCAATCAGGCCAGTCAGTATACCGACTCTCACCAAGGTCTCGAGCTTACGGGTCAGCAATATCCTCTCCACTTCATAACGGTAAAGAGGCTACTACACGGAGTGCCGCAGAATCCGCAGTTGGCAGCACGTCTCTACGAGGCAGCTTTATCAGGTTCGGGAAATCCTTCTCCTCTGCTGCCCGTTCCCCTCGATCCAGCTCATCTGGCGATTCCTCGCCGGGCTTGCACCGGCGAGTCATCTGTGCCTTCAGGGCACACCAACCGATAAGAGATGCTCGCCAGTTGAAGAGTCCTCCAATATCCAGAAAAACCCACTTGCACAATTTTGCCTGATGAGATTCCATGTTATGTGCGCGTTCGACCTCTCGAGTTCCTGAGGTCCTCACACTGCCCATCAAGACACCGGCGTTGGAGGCGAGAAGATCTCTGTCTTCCGGAGCTTGCGGATGGACTTGGCGACTTGCTCGTAATCTCCTGCCTCAGCATGGAAGAGAAGGCTGAAGACCAGTCTCAGGACCTGCAAATGGTGAACGCGATGCCCAAACGATGGCTCGATCTGCCCGCTCTTGTCCTGATAGGCGGTCACCACTTCGTCATAGAAGGCGTCGTCTAGCTTGCGCTGCATCAGCAGATCGTCGGCAGGGTCGCCGATGCAGGCGGCCTCGAAGTCAACTATTCCAGATACAACGGATGTCCGATCATCCACGAGGACATTCCAGCAGGCAAGGTCTCCATGGATCAAGCAAGGTTGATAGTCCTGCATCTGGTCGTCTCGGCGTCTGTCCTCAAGCCAGTCCTCGAGCGACCTGATCTCACTTGGTGTGAAGTGCGCATCGAGGTAGGGCGCCAGTTGTTCCCACAAGCTCGCCAAAGCACGCGGCCTGCTGCGGTACTCGGGAAGATCAATCACCCGGAGGCACTCGACTGGAATCGAGTGAAGTTGGTGCACGAACTCACCTAGTTGGCCTGCAATCCGCCCACGATCGACACACCCCTTCGCGTCAGACAGAGGTCGTCCGGGCAGCTTCTTGTACCCGATAGCTCCGTACGGGATGGTTAGCGTGGGATCCACCAGGCAATCTGGCACAGGGACCGCGATGTCTACCGCGCTGGAGACGATCGGTAACAGAGCCGACTCCTTCTGATAGGTCTCAAACGATCTCTGGTTCCTCCCGACCCGAAAGATATACCCGCTTTTGCTCTGGACGACGACGCTGTTGGCACCCGCAGTCAGTAGTGAGAGTGAATCAGCTTCAACGAGGTCCGGGAGCGCTGCCTGAAGTCCTGCGGCGATCTCCTGGGAGGACGTGAGCCCTGAATCGAGCGTCAATGCTACCTCTGCTCCCCGAATGTCACGATGTCACCGAAAGGTCCGGCCAGCGCCCGCACCCCACTGATGGCCTGCGGGGGGAAATCAGCCCACACCGACGGCTCCCAGGCCCCTTCGTGCAAGTAACCTTCCAAGAACTCCTGGCACCTCCTCAAGCCATCAAGGCCGTCTTTCAAGCTTAGTACTCCATTAGACATGGCCTCGGCGTACTCGTCCAAATCCAAGACCCTATACCCTCGACCATCCATTGTGACAACGACATCGATGTACAGATCCAGGAAGGTGTACGTGCTATCATGTCGCTCGACCGATACGAGATCGGCGTACCAGGAGTCCCTCCCGTTCGCCTCGGTTGTGCCGATCGTGCCATCAGGCTTGTGCCATCTGCGCCAGCACGGATTGGCGAAGCTGACACCGAGGTCAAGAAGAACGAACGTCCTCTCGATCCGCGATCGGCCAGGCCATGGCTCAAACGACGTTGGCAACTGGTACTCATAGGCAATTACCTCCCCCTCTCTGTACCCGGGAAGAGGCCCGAAGAGGTCCGCTGGCTTTCGGTGCTTGCCCCTGTACACCTCCACAGGTTCCATACTCGCTTCTATGGGTGATTGCTGGCAACTCCAAGTGGCGACTGCAGAACGCGGCGGATAAGCGGCAGCCTTTAGGCTGTCCGGCTTGATCCGCTTGTTATGTAGTGGGTGCTAATTTATTCGATGCCAAGTTTTGCTGACTAACGATGTGATCGTATCTTTTTCCGCAACCTTCAGTTAGGAGTTGCGCTATGGGGATCGTTCGTCATTTACAGCATTGGTTGGGTGG
>Ga0233429_1000566_pt1 | contig 57192 bp, 48 predicted proteins | sample SI_118_April2016_3_FD_179879 | JGI IMG/M metagenome (GOLD analysis project Ga0233429, IMG submission 179879) | Seawater microbial communities from Saanich Inlet, British Columbia, Canada - SI_118_April2016_135_MG | ecosystem: Environmental > Aquatic > Marine > Inlet | place: Canada: British...
TGGAACAGTTACTCCTGATGTTGCAACAGCGGTTAAAAATGCAAAAGCAGGACAGGTGCGCTATCGTGCTGACAAGTCTGGAATTGTTCATGCAGGTGTTGGTAAAGCTTCTTTTGATGTCAAAGCATTAGAAGAAAATGTAACCGCTCTAATTGATGCTCTTAAAAAAGCAAAACCGAGTTCAGCGAAAGGTGTGTACTTTAAAAAAATTAGTGTTTCTTCAACAATGGGCCCAGGCTTGAGTGTTGATGGAGCGAGTGTAGATATTTAAATAGATTTAACTACTGATAATTGATTTATCAGTTATGAATTCTTTGGGCGACAAGGTTACTTGTTTAGCCTCAAAGACCATAGGTGTGATGAGCTGCTAGCAGTTAATTACTTAAAAAATTGATCCTTCAATTTGCCTATGTAGAGGGTATGGAAATACCTTGTGGCGAAAGTTGTAATTTTATAGCTTTCTTTTTTTTAATTGTTCAGGAGAGACTATGGCTCTTAATTTTGAAGCAAAAAAAGCAGTTGTCGAACAGGTTAATGCAGTCGCTATAGGCGCTGTATCTGTTGGTGCTGCTGAGTATCGTGGATTGAATGTTGAACAAATGACTAACTTACGAAGCGCTGCTATTGAAGCAGATGTTTCTTTGCGTGTAGTTAAAAATACACTAGCAAAGAGAGCGTTAACAGAGACAGGATGTGAATGTATCTTGCCTGTCTTAAGTGGACCAGTTATCTTGGGTTTTTCTCAAGAAGATCCGGGTGCTGTTGCGCGTGTTTTTCGTGACTTTATTAAAGAAAATAAAGACTTAGTCGTTAAAGGTTTGGGAGTATCCGGAGAGTTTGTTGATGCAGATCAACTTAAGCGAATCGCGAGCCTTCCAACTAAAGATCAAGCAATCAGTATGTTGATGGCGTTGATGCTTGCACCAACAGAGAAACTAGTTAGAACTCTAAATGAAGTTCCTACCAAGCTAACTCGAGTTGTAGCGGCTGTGCGTGATCAAAAACAATAATAATTATATAGAGGAGTAAATATCATGGCGAAATTAAGTAACGAAGATATTTTAGGTGCAATTGCAGACATGTCTGTAATGGATGTTGTTGAGTTGGTTTCAGCAATGGAAGAAAAATTTGGCGTTTCTGCAGCAGCAGTAGCAGCAGCACCAGCAGCAGCCCCAGCAGAAGCTGGCGCAGCAGCTGAAGAAAAGACTGAGTTTGATGTAATGTTAACAAGCTTTGGCGACAAGAAAGTTGCTGTCATTAAAGCTGTTCGTAGCATTACAGGTTTAGGTCTTAAGGAAGCAAAAGATCTTGTTGAAAGTGCTCCAGCAGCGGTTAAAGAAGGTGCATCAAAAGCGGAAGCTGATGATATCCTAAAGCAGCTTGAAGAGGCTGGCGCTAGCGTAGAACTTAAGTAATTTGTTCAATGCAAAAAACCAAAATCCCCAAAAGGGGATTTTGGTGTTTTTATTCAAAAGTAATTTTGAAAACAATTTGGTGATTAATACGGGGCATTCATGACATATTCATTTACAGAAAAAAAACGTATCAGAAATAATTTTGGAACAAGAGAATCGATTCTTAAAGAGCCAGATTTATTGTCTATTCAAATTAATTCATTTAATACCTTTATTCAAGAAGGAGCGGTCGAAAAAGAAAACATTGGCCTTCACTCAGTTTTTCAATCTGTATTTCCAATTACAGCCCTGAATGGATATGCAGAAATTGAATACTTAGATTATGAGCTTCAGGAGCCAAAATACAATGTCAAAGAATGTAAGCTTAGAGGTGTTACCTATGCTGCAACACTTCAGGTTAAGCTTAATCTAGTTCTTTTTGACAAGAACGGATCCAATTTAAAGAAAAAACGTCGCGTTAAGCAAGTTATTGAGGAAAGTGTCTATCTTGGCCAACTCCCGCTCATGACTGATACAGGTACTTTTGTTATCAATGGTACAGAACGTGTAGTCGTCTCTCAACTTCATCGTTCACCAGGCGTTATTTTTGAGCACGATAAGGGAAAGACTCACTCTTCAGGAAAAATATTATTTTCTTCACGTGTGATTCCATACCGTGGCTCATGGTTAGATTTTGAATTTGATCATCACGAACATTTATTTGTTCGAATAGATAGAAGGAGAAAGCTGCCTGTTACGACTCTGCTTCGTGCTATGGGTCAGTCAACTAATGAAATTATTGATACTTTCTTTGATCATATTTCAGTGAAGATGAAATCTAAATCATGTGATTTAGTTATCAAGCCGGAGCTTTTAAGAGGAATTATTGCTGAATTTGATATCAAAATTGGTAAGGATGTTTTAGTTGAGCAAGGCCGTAGAATTACTGCTAAGCATGTTAAGATGCTTCAAAGTGCAAAAGTTGACTCAATCAATGCACCACTAGAATACTTGATTGGAAAAGTTATCTCTTCAGATATAGTTGATACTGATACTGGTGAAATCTTACTGGCTGCCAATACCCTAATATCAGAAGAGTCGATAGAAGTTCTAGCTGCCACTAAGATTAAGAAAATTAACATTATTTATATTAATGATGCTGAAAATGGTATATACATTTCAGATACATTGCGTTTGGATGAATTGCAAACAGAGATCGAAGCGCGTATGTCTATTTACCACGTAATGAGACCGGGTGAGCCTGCGACGGAAGATGCAGTTAACGCGCTTTTTTCAAATTTATTCTTTAACAATGACAGATATGACCTCTCAAAAGTGGGTCGTATGAAATTAAATAGACGTCTAGGAATCGAAAGTGAAACTGGTGAGCACGTTCTAACGCATGATGATATTATTAATGTCATCAAAAAACTCATTGATATTAAAAATGGACATGATGTTGTAGATGATGTCGATACCTTGGCCAATAGACGTGTAAGAGCTATTGGTGAAATGATTGAAAACCAGTTTAGAATAGGTCTAATCCGTGTTGAAAAAGCAGTCAAAGAAGGTTTAAACCTTGCTGAAACTGATGAGTTAACCCCTCAAGATTTGATTAATTCAAAACCAGTTTCTGCTGCTGTTAGAGAGTTTTTTGGCTCTTCACAACTATCCCAATTTATGGATCAGGTTAATCCACTATCAGGTGTGACTCATAAGCGACGCATCTCTGCACTTGGGCCTGGAGGCTTAACAAGGGAGCGTGCAGGCTTTGAAGTTAGAGACGTTCACCCATCTCATTATGGAAGACTATGTCCAATTGAAACTCCTGAGGGCCCAAATATTGGACTCATTAATACATTAGCAGTCTATGCCAAAACAAATTCATATGGTTTTTTAGAAACTCCATATCAAGTTGTCAAGAATGGCCAGGTTACGAAAGAAATAGTTTACGTTTCTGCAATTGATGAGATTGATCATACAATTGCTCAGGCAAACTCAAAGGTTGATTCTAAGGGAAAACTTCAAGATGATTTAGTCTCTGGAAGACATAAAAATGAATTTGTATTAGTAGATAAGTCAGAAGTGACTCTAATAGACATTGACTCTAAACAAATTTCATCTGTTGCTGCTTCATTAATTCCATTCCTCGAGCATGATGATGCAAACCGTGCACTAATGGGTTCAAATATGCAGCGTCAAGCTGTTCCTGTGCTTCGCGCTGAAAAACCATTAGTTGGAACGGGAATTGAGCGCGTTGTTGCAACTGACTCTAGAGTTTGTGTTGTTGCAGATCACGATGGAGTTGTAGAAACAGTGGATGCATCTAGAATTGTAATTCGAGTTGATGCTAAACAAGCTAAAGCTGGCGAGTTAGGCGTTGATATTTATAGCTTAATTAAATATTCCCGTTCAAACCAAAATACTTGTATTAACCAGAAACCACTAGTTCAGCCGGGTGATAAGGTAGCTTCTGGTGATGTTTTGGCAGATGGACCTTCTACAGATTTAGGAGAGCTTGCATTAGGTCAAAACATGATGATTGCGTTTATGCCTTGGAATGGATACAACTTTGAAGATTCCATTCTAATTTCTGAGAAGGTTGTTCAGGAAGATCGTTACACTTCAATTCATATCGAAGAACTGACAGCTTATGCAAGAGATACAAAACTTGGTACTGAGGAAGTGACTGCAGATATTCCAAACGTTAGTGAATCTGCCCTTTCAAAGCTTGATGATGTTGGTATCGTGTATGTCGGCGCCAGAGTAAAAGGTGGTGACATCCTAGTTGGTAAGGTTACACCAAAAAGTGAAACTGTCTTGTCACCAGAGGAAAAATTATTACGTGCTATCTTTGGAGAAAAGGCTAATAATGTCAAAGATACTTCATTGAGAATGGGCGCTTCAAAGTCTGGTGTTGTTATTGATGTTCAAATTTTTACTAAAGATCGAGTTGCTAAAGATTCTCGCGCATTAGTAATTGATGAAGAGCGACTAGAGAATATTAAAAAAGATATTGATGATGAGTTTGGGATTATTGATGGAGATATTTTCCGCAGAATCCGTTTAAAACTATCTGGTAATGTTTCGACTAGTAACGTTGGCAGCATTAAGAGTGGCGATAAGATTGCTGCAAAAGACTTGAAGCCTTTAGAGAACAGTGAAATTGCAAAAATAAAAGTTAAAGATGCTGCTGTGAATAAAGAAGTAGCTGCATTGGTAAAACAATCTAAAGCTAAACAAGAAGAATTTGAAGTATTTTTTGAACAAGAAAGTGCGAAAATTAAAGAGGGTGCTGAATTACCACCTGGAGTCCAGAAGATGGTTAAAGTCTATGTGGCAACTCGTAAAACTCTTCAGGTTGGTGACAAAATGGCTGGACGTCATGGAAATAAAGGCGTAATCTCTAGAGTTTCTCCTGTTGAGGATATGCCTCATTTAGCTGACGGTACTCCTGTTGATGTTGTATTAAATCCGCTTGGTGTTCCATCTCGTATGAACGTTGGACAAGTATTAGAGGTACACTTGGGATGGGCTGCAAAAGGTCTTGGATATAAGATTGGAAATCTTTTGGATGGGCATCGTAAAGATACCATTAAGCAAATCCGCTCAATGCTTAACTCCATTTACAATAGTTATGGAAAGGCTGAAGATCTAAAGTCATTTAGTGACGATGAAATATTAGAATTAGCTAATAATTTGAGAACGGGTGTACCAATGGCGACCCCAGTTTTTGATGGCATTAAAGAAGAAGATATTAAGTCATTACTTAAGATGGCTGATTTACCTGAGAGTGGTCAAATTCAATTATTTGATGGCAGAACAGGTGATCCATTTGATCGTGATGTAACCGTTGGTTATATGCACATGTTAAAGTTAAATCATCTAGTAGATGATAAGATGCATGCTCGTTCGACTGGACCTTACTCATTAGTCACTCAACAACCGCTAAGTGGAAAGGCTCAATTCGGTGGCCAAAGATTTGGTGAGATGGAAGTATGGGCTCTTGAGGCCTATGGTGCTGCTTACACTCTTAGAGAAATGCTAACAGTCAAATCTGACGATGTTAGTGGAAGAGCTAAGATGTATAAGAATATCGTTGATGGTGAAAATCGTACAGAGTCAGTCATGCCAGAGTCGTTTAATGTTCTAGTAAAAGAAATTCGATCTCTAGGTATTGATACTGAACTTGAACAAAATTAAATTAGGAGAGTCCTTTGAAAGATTTATTACAAATTTTAAAACAGCAAAATAAAGAACAAGATTTTGATGCAATTAGAGTTGGTTTAGCTTCTCCTGAAAAGATTCGTTCTTGGTCTTTTGGTGAGGTTAAAAAACCTGAAACAATCAACTATAGAACATTTAAGCCAGAAAGAGAGGGTCTATTTTGTGCCAAAATTTTTGGCCCTATGAAAGACTTTGAGTGTTTGTGTGGTAAATACAAGCGTATGAAGTTTAGAAATGTCGTTTGCGAAAAATGTGGTGTTGAGGTCACTCTGTCTAAAGTAAGAAGAGAGAGAATGGGGCATATAGAACTTGCAGCTCCAGTAGCTCATATTTGGTACTTAAAGTCATTGCCTTCTAGATTAGGCCTTTTGATGGACATTACTCTAAAGGATATTGAGAGAGTTTTGTATTTTGAAGCTTTTTTGGTAATAGATCCAGGCAGCACTCCATTAATCAAAAAACAACTTCTTACTGAAGAGATGTATTTTGACGCACTTGATCAGTATGGTGATGATGAGTTCGTTGCTAAGATGGGCGCTGAAGCTATGCAAGATGTTCTTTCTGAAATGCAGCTTGAAAAGGAAGCGGCTAATTTACGTGAAGATGCTTTAAATACAAAATCTCAAACTAAGCTTAAGAAAATTAATAAAAGACTTAAGCTTGTTGACTCATTAATCAAATCAGGAAATAAACCTGAGTGGATGGTACTGAATGTGCTGCCTATTTTACCGCCTGATTTAAGACCTCTGGTTCCGCTGGATGGGGGTCGATTTGCAACATCAGACTTGAATGATCTTTATCGTCGAGTAATTAACAGAAACAACCGTCTGGGCAGGCTTTTAGAGTTAGATGCTCCTGAAATAATTGTCAGAAACGAGAAACGTATGCTTCAAGAGGCAGTTGATTCATTAATTGATAATGGTCGTCGAGGCCGTGCTGTAATGGGTAACAACAGGCGTCCCCTCAAGTCAATTGCTGATATGATTAAAGGAAAGCAAGGTCGATTCCGTCAAAACTTGCTTGGAAAGAGGGTTGATTATTCTGGACGCTCAGTTATCGTTTGTGGTCCATATTTAAAGCTCCATCAATGCGGTCTTCCGAAGAAGATGGCATTAGAACTATTTAAGCCATTCATTTACAACCGCCTTCAAGCCAATGGACTTGCTTCGACAATTAAGGCTGCTAAAAAAATGGTTGAAAGTGAAATCCCTGAGGTTTGGGATATACTTGAGCGTGTTGTTCATCAGCACCCAGTTCTGTTAAATCGTGCACCTACACTCCACAGACTTGGAATTCAGGCATTTGAACCTTTATTGATTGAAGGTAAAGCTATTCAGCTTCATCCACTTGTTTGTACAGCTTTTAATGCTGACTTCGATGGTGACCAAATGGCTGTTCATGTTCCACTTTCAGAAGAGGCTCAATTAGAAGCAAGAACACTCATGTTGGCTTCTAATAATATTCTTCACCTTGCTAGTGGTGATCCAATTATTATTCCTTCTCAGGACGTTATTCTTGGTCTCTATTACATGACTAGAGAGATGGTTAATCAAAAGGGTGAAGGTATGGTTTTTGCAAATACCAATGAAGCTCTTGCTGCCTATGATTCTAAGCTAGTTAGTCTTCATTCTAAGATTAAGTTAAGAGTTCAGGATTATGAGAAGACAGTTTCTGGTTTTGTTCCAAGTACTACTCGTATAGTTGATACGACAATTGGGAGAGCGATTTTTTCAAGAATTCTACCGAAAGGTTTGTCATTTGATTTAATCAATGAAGCTTTAACAAAAAAAGTGGTATCAAACTTAATTCATGTTTGCTACAGAACGCAAGAACTTAAAGAAACAGTTATCTTTGCAGATCAAATGATGTATATGGGTTTTGAGTATTCAACTAAATCTGGTATTTCGTTTTGCTCGAATGATATGATCATTCCAAGTGAAAAACCTGAAATGATTGATAAAGCTAACACTCAAATCAAAGATGTGCAACAACAATTTGCATCTGGAATTGTAACCAATGGTGAACGCTATAACAAGGTCATTGATATTTGGTCTAGAACTTCTGAGGAAGTTGCAAAGGCGATGATGGATAAAGTAGGTTATGAGGAGATAACAGACTCAGAAGGAAAAACTGAAAAGAAACCATCATTCAATTCAATTTATATGATGGCAGATTCTGGTGCTCGAGGCTCTCCAGCACAGATTAGACAGCTAGCTGGAATGCGAGGTCTTATGGCTAAGCCAGATGGTTCAATTATTGAGACTCCAATTACAAGTAATTTCCGTGAAGGCCTTAATAACATGCAGTACTTCATTTCAACGCATGGTGCCCGAAAAGGTCTAGCAGATACAGCTTTAAAAACTGCTAACTCGGGGTACTTGACAAGACGACTAGTGGATGTTGGTCAAGATTTAGTGGTCACAGAAGAAGATTGTGGCACTGAAAATGGGCTTCTAATGAAGGCTGTCATTGATGGTGGTAATGTTGTTCAAACATTGGGTTCTTCAGTACTTGGTAGAATTGTTTCTGAAGATGTTCTAATGCCAAATAGCAAAAAAATATTTTTAGAAAAAGACCATTTGATAACCTTGTCAGATTCTGACCGCATCAATGAGTTAGGAATTGAATTGATTAAAGTAAGATCAGCTATTACTTGCGAAACTTCGTATGGTGTATGTGCATCTTGTTATGGTAATGATATGGCAAGAGGGCACAAGATTGGAGTTGGTGAAGCGGTTGGTGTGATTGCTGCTCAATCGATTGGTGAGCCAGGAACACAGCTTACAATGCGTACTTTCCATATTGGTGGTGCTGCAAGTTCATCTACTGCTGTCAATAGTATTAATATTAATACAGACGGTGAAGTGCACTATGAAAATATGAAATCTATTACCAATGCAAATGGAGATTTAGTTGTGATTTCAAGATCTTCTGAAGCTTCTATAAGAAATGATTTAGGACAAGTAATGGAGAAATATAAGCTCCCTTATGGCGCCGTAGTTCATTTTAAAGATGGTGGTAAAGTTAAGGCAAAAGATAAGGTAGCTGACTGGGATCCGCATACTCATCCAATTATTGCTGAAAACTCTGGAAGAGTTTCATTTATTGATTTTGTTGAAGGTTTAACTGTTGTTAAGAACTCTGATCCAATGACAGGATTAAGTTTCTTTGAGATGATTGAAGAAGCAGAGAGAACTTCAGCAGCTAAAGACATGAAACCAATGATTAAGTTGGTTGATAAGAAAGACAAAAAATCAATTCTGTCTACTCACTACTTACCATCAGGTGTAAAAATTAATCTAGAAGATGGCCAGCTTATTGCTGCAGGTGAAATACTTGCTAAGATTCCTAAAGCGGTTTCGAAAACGAGTGATATTACAGGGGGTTTACCGCGTGTTGCAGATTTATTTGAAGCTAGAAAGGCAAAAGATCATGCTATTCTTGCTGAAAGTGCTGGTGTTGTTAGCTTTGGTAACCCGACCAAATCTAAAGTACGAATGCTTATTACCAATGAAGAGGGCGATGTAACAGAAATGATGATCCATCATTGGAGAGCAATCAATGTATTTGATGGTGAAACAGTTGAGAAAGGTGATGTGATTTCTGATGGTCCTTCAAATCCTCATGATATTCTTAGGTTATTGGGTGTTGAAGCCTTGGCTAACTACATTGTAAAAGAAGTTCAAAATGTTTACCGACTTCAGGGTGTTAAAATTTCTGATAAGCATATTGAGGTTGTTATTAAGCAGATGCTTAGAAAAGTTGAGATTATTGATAATGGTGATTCAAACTATGTGAATGGTGAAACTGCTGAGCATGCTCATGTTGTTGAGAAAAATAAGCAGTTAAAGGCCCAGAATAAGAAAGCAATCGTTTTCCAAAGATTATTAATGGGAATTACGAAGGCTTCATTATCAACTGAGTCATTTATCTCTGCTGCTTCATTCCAAGAAACAACAAGAGTACTTACTGAAGCCTCTATTACTGGAAGAGTCGATGACCTTAGAGGTCTTAAAGAGAATGTAATTGTAGGTAGGCTTATTCCTGCTGGAACAGGCTTTAAACATCATCAAGAAAAGAGGAAAAAGCGTGTAGCTGACTCTTTCATGCAAACTAGCGAAGCGGAGCAAGAACTCTCCGAGCAGCTAAGCGAAGTTGAAGCAGAAGCTGAAGAATAATTTAGCTTAAAACAATAAAAGGGGATTTCATTTTAGAAATGAAATCCCCTTTTTTTGTCCTCTTTTGAATTACTTTCACTTCAGATGATTTTGGGACGTATTCTAAAGTTTTCATAAACTTGGTAATGATAAAATACATTCATGGAAAAGTCTCAATTTAACAGCCTTGTTGAAAAAGGTTTTAATTACATTCCTCTCTCAAGAGAGGTTGTTGTAGATACTGATACTCCTCTTGCCTTGTATCTTAAATTAGCAAATAACCCATATAGCTATTTTTTAGAATCTGTACAGGGAGGCGAAAAATGGGGTCGCTACTCATTTATTGGCTTGGCAGCTGAGACCGTTATTAAGGTGAATGATTATGATGTTTCAATAGAAAAAAAAGGGAAACTGCACAAGCAATATAAAGTAGAAGATCCTCTTGCATGGATTGAAGATTATCAAAGCAAATTTAAAGTTCCACAACTAGAAGATCTGCCAGATTTCAATGGAGGATTCGTTGGATATTTCGGCTATGAAATCATTCGATACATTGAGCCAAAACTTAAAAATATCAAAAAGAAAGATGAGCTGAATGTTCCAGATATTCTATTAATGGTTTCAAATGATCTATTGGTTGTCGATAATTTAACCAGTAAGGTACATATCATTACTCACATAAATCCAGATAAAGAGTCTTTTGATGGAGGGCTTTCAAAACTTAATTCAATTGAGAAAAACATTAGAGAATTGTTTAATTTTGAATCAACACCTTCTGAAAATATTAAGTCTGAGGATTTTGTCTCAAGTTTTGGTAAAGAGAACTTTGTTAATGCAGTTGAAAAAGTTCAGGAATATATTACTGCAGGAGATGTTATGCAGGTTGTTCCATCTCAAAGATTGAGCTGTTCATTTAAGTCAAACCCTATCGAGCTATATCGTCAACTCAGAATACTCAATCCTTCTCCTTATATGTACTTTTTAAATCTTGATGGTTTTGCTATAGTTGGATCATCTCCTGAAATATTAACGCGCGTTGATAATAATAATGTTGCAACAATAAGACCGATAGCAGGCACTCGCTCTAGAGGCAAGAGTATGCAAGAAGACCTTGAAAATGAAAATGATCTTTTATCAGATGAAAAAGAAATTGCTGAACACTTAATGCTGATTGATCTAGGAAGGAATGATTTAGGACGTATTGCCAAAACTGGGACCGTGAATTTGACTAACAAAATGTTCATTGAGCGTTATTCTCATGTCATGCATATTGTCTCAAATGTTGAGTGTGAGTTGAAAGAAGGTATGAGCTCTATTGATGTACTAAAGGCTACTTTTCCTGCTGGTACTCTGAGTGGTGCTCCAAAGGTTAGAGCGATGGAGATAATTGATGAAGTGGAGACCTTAAAGAGAAACATTTATTCTGGTGCTATTGGAAACCTTTCTTGGCATGGTGGTATGGATCTCGCTATTGCCATTAGAACAGCTGTAATTAAAGATGAGATTCTTTATGTCCAAGCTGGTGCTGGAATCGTTTATGACTCAATACCTGAGATGGAATGGCAAGAAACAATGGACAAGGCGCAAGCTTTAATAAAGGCGGCACAATATATATAGATTTGTTTGTTACTTAGCTCTAATGAAACCTAATTTATATAATTTTATAAAAAGCCAAAGGGGAAATATAAAATTGTTTGTAAAATATGATGTTAATCATCATATTTTGTTTAAATGAGTTCTGTGGATTTTGTTCATCTTCAATGCCAAAGTGAATATTCTGTAAAGAATAGTTTAGTTCGCGTATCAAATCTAATTGATAGTGTTAAAGAATCTGGCATGAAAAGCGTCGCGCTTACAGATGAAATGAGTCTTTTTTCAGCAATTAAGTTTTATCAAAAAGCTATCAATGCTGGAATCAAGCCAATCATTGGAGCAAAAATTTCCTTGTCTTTTGACAAGGGTCACTATGATGTTCTTTTACTCTGTCAGAATCATGAAGGCTACTTGAACCTTTCTGAGCTTATTTCGAAAGCCTATTTGAATGAGCAAGGCATTTCTATCGTAAGCGTCACAGAAGAGCAACTGATAACTCATCAGAAAGGTTTATTAATGATTTCTTCTCCGACTACTTCAGATATTACAAAACTCCTATTGTCTAATGATTTTAAGACTGCAAAAAATAAAGCATTGAGTTGGAAGTCTATTTTTAAAGATCGTTACTATATGTCAGTTCAGAGAACTGACAGGCCCTCGGATGAAGGCTTGCTTAATTTGATTATTGATTTAGGACTTGAAGTCGAGGTTCCGATTGTAGCGACTAATGATGTCCAGTTCTTAGATAAAAATGATTATGAAGCTCATGAGGCTCGAATTTGTATTGCTGAAGGTGGCTTATTAGATGATGCGAGAAGAGCGAAAAATTTTAGTAACCATCAATATTTAAAAACTTCAGAAGAGATGGTGTTATTGTTTGAGGATTACCCTCAGGTCATTGAAAATAGCTCTGAAATAGCTAAGCGTTGCAATCTTCATTTTGAACTTTTTGAGAAAAACTATCTTCCAGTTTTTCCAACACCAGAGGGCATGTCTATTGCTGATTTTTTTAGTCAAGAATCAAAAAAAGGTCTTGAGGTGAGACTTGAAGGTCTTGAAGTAGATAAAAAAATTTACAATGAAAGATTAAATTTTGAACTTTCCGTAATATTAGAAATGGAATTTCCAGGTTACTTTTTGATTGTCTCGGATTTCATAAGATGGGCAAAAGAACATGGCATTCCTGTAGGACCAGGACGTGGATCTGGAGCTGGGTCTCTTGTTGCCTGGGCTCTCTCAATTACAAATGTTGATCCAATCGAGCACGATCTTTTATTCGAACGTTTTTTGAATCCCGAGCGGATTTCTATGCCAGATTTTGATATTGATTTTTGTACAGATAGGCGTGATGAAGTGATTGCCTACGTAGCTGATAAATATGGATCAGAAAAAGTTTCTCAAATAATTACTTATGGAACTATGGCTGCGAAAGGAGTTGTTAGGGATGTTGGAAGGGTATTAGGCCATCCTTATGGATTTAGTGATCAAATATCAAAAATGATTCCAAATGAATTAAAAATGACCTTGAATAAAGCTCTTAAGGATTCTGTTGAGCTAAAATCAAGATACGATTCAGAAGAGAGTGTATCAACCCTAATAGACTTATCACTAGACCTTGAAGGTATCATTAGAAATGTTGGGACTCATGCTGGAGGAGTAGTTATTGCGCCAAGTAAGATAAGTGACTTCTGTCCAATCTATAAAGGCCCAGATGAGTCAGATGTCATAGTCTCTCAATTTGATAAAGATGATGTTGAGGCTGTTGGTCTAGTCAAGTTTGACTTTTTAGGCCTATCAAACTTAACTGTTATTGATAAGGCGGTAAAGATCATAGCCAGCAAAGGTCTAAGTAAGGAATTAATTGACATTGATAAATTACAACTGGATGACCCTAAAGTCTTTAAGCTGCTTCAAGATTGTGACACAACAGGAGTTTTTCAGCTTGAGTCAGAAGGAATGCGTGGATATTTAAAGAAACTAAAGGCTGACTGCTTTGAAGATATCGTTGCAATGTTAGCTTTGTATAGGCCTGGACCTTTAGATGCGGGTATGGTAGATGATTATATCCAAGTGAAGCATGGCGCAAAGGTGAGGTACCCTCATCAAATGCTGGAAGAAATTCTAAGGCCGACCAATGGCGTATTTCTTTACCAAGAACAGGTCATGAAATCTGCGCAAATAATGGCTGGATACTCTTTAGGTGGTGCAGATATCTTGCGACGTGCAATGGGTAAAAAGAAGGTCGAAGAAATGGCTCAGCAGCGCGAAGTTTTTGTAAAAGGCGCCTCTGAGAAAAATATTGATGAGAAAAAAGCAAATGAAATATTTGATCTTATTGATAAGTTTTCTGGTTATGGATTCAATAAATCTCACTCTGTAGCCTACGCCTATATTTCATATCAGACGGCATGGTTAAAGGCGCACTTTCCGGCGCCGTTTATGGCAGCCGTCTTGTCAGGTGTTATGGATGATACCGATCGAGTTGCTTTCACAGTTGGAGAGTCAAAGAAAAAAGGGGTCAAAGTTATCTCCCCAGATATCAACCAATCAGATTACGAATTTAGCATTACAGATAATAAAACAATTGTATATGGTCTTGGCGCAATTAAAGGGGTTGGTGAGGCCCTAGTTAATGAAATAGTCTTGGAAAGAGAAAAAAATAGTGACTATTTAGATATTTTTAATTTTTGCTTTCGAATAGAGAAAAAATATTTAAATCGTAGAGCCATTGAAGCGCTTATTTATGCCGGAGCCTTTGATGTATTTGGTGTTAAAAGGGCCACCTTAATTTCAACTTATCCGAGTGCAGTCAGACAAGCAGAACAAAGACAAAGTGATTTATCGAAAGGACAAAGTAGCCTTTTTTCAGAAGTAGATAGTCATATTGAGTATGAAAAAAAATATATCAAAGGTGATTTTTTATCTTTTAAAAATATTATGATGTATGAAAAAAAGGTCATGGGTTATTATCTAGACCGACACCCTACGGATTGGTACAAAGCTGACTTAAAGTCAATTATTTGCACATTGCCAAAAGACATTGTGTTTAGAAATAATCGTGATGTCAGAATACTTTCCCTTATTTCTGACATTGTTTACAGAAACACAAGAAAAGGACAAATGGCAAGCATTACGATTGAAGATGGCGAAAGAAAAATAAATGCAGCAATTTTTTCTCAAAAACTAGCACAAACCAGCGAGCAATTAGTTTTAGATGAGGTCGTTGTCATTTCTGGAAAAATCAATAAAGACTTTAGAGAGCAGTGGCAAGTTGTTGTCGATAGAATAGATCCAGTTGATAAAGTCCAACTAAAATTTGCAAAATACTTAAAAATTCAACTTACTCAAAGAAATAAAAATGATTATTTAGAGTTATGTAGTTTGCTCAAAGAATATCAAGGATCGTGTCCAGTTATCATAGAGTATGAATCAGAAAAATCTTCAGGAAGAATTCCATTATCAGAAGAGTTTGATGTATCACTGGATCGAGAATTGCTAGATTCAATTGAAAAACAATTAGGGCACGGAAAATATAAGATTAACTATTAAACGTAGCTTACTGAAATAATAGTATTAAATCCTGAAAATGGCCTTAAATAGTCATAAATTAATGAGTTTATTACGAAATTTAATACCAATTAATTGGTATTAAATTTAGTACAATTTCTAGTCAAAAAAATAATATATTGGTTACTTAAATATTTTTATAAAATTATATTGAAATATCCTCTAAGCCCCTATATTAAAGGGAAAAACTTTAAAAGTTATCCGCGGTTCACTAATTTATAAACTTTCTATATAAAGATGAATTAGATTGATATTTTAAAAAAATATAAGTTATTGATTTATATATAAAAATTAGATATGATTATTTATTAACCAAAACCGTAGAAATTACCAGTGTAGCGCATAATTTGTACATAATTATCAAGATATCACCAGAGTTATCCACAGTTTTGTGGGTAAGTCTATTAAGCCTTGATTTATAAGCATTTGTGAAGATTAGAAATAATAATTTGTGATTTTTTCAATTATTTGTTCAGCAATAATTTGCTTACTATTTTTTTCAATTTTTTCACAATTTTCCTTGGTAATGAAGTGAACTTCATTTTCATCTGAATTAAGACCAATTTCACTCTGAGATATATCATTTAATATAATAGCTTCACACACCTTGCTTTCAAGTTTTGCTCTTGCATTGCTAATGAAATTTTCACTTTCAGCGGCAAAACCAATACAAATTGGTCTTTTACTAAGTTGACATACACTTGCTAGAATATCTTTATTTTCTGTAAGCTCGATAGTGACTGGACTCTTATTTTTTTTAATCTTGTTATGACTAACATTTTTTGGTCTGAAGTCTGCAACCGCGGCGCAGCTAATAAATAAATCTTGAGATTCGATTCTTTTCATCACAGCTTCATACATTTCCTCAGCACTGACAATATGAATGACTTCAGCTCTTTTTTCAATGTCTATAGATATTGAGCCAACAATCAGGGTTGTCTTTGCACCAGCCTGAATACATTCATGAGCAAGGGCCATCCCCATTTTTCCACTGCTATGATTTGAGATGTATCTGACTGGATCGATTGCCTCAATTGTTCCACCTAAAGTTATTAATACTTTTTTCCCGCTAAGAGAGGTTGAGGTAAAAAGATTTGCTGCTTGATTTGCTATATCTAATGGTTCTGCAAGCCTTCCTTCACCAACATCCCCGCAAGCCTGTTCTCCAAAACCTGGTTCAATAATAACAATTTTACGCTTTAGTAAAATTTTTAAATTATCCTTCATTGCTTTTGATGCAAACATTTGCTGGTTCATGGACGGCGCCAACATGACTTTGGCGTCAGTTGCTAAGATAACAGTTGACAGTAAATCATCTGCTCTTCCATGACAGAGTTTTGCGATTGTATTAGCTGAAGCTGGGGCAATAATAACAATATCTGACCACTTTGCTAGTTCGATATGACCCATGGCTAGTTCGGCCTCTTTATCCCAGAGGTTGCTGTGAACTTTATTTTTTGATATTGTTTGAAGTGATCTTTCACTGACAAACTCTTTACCTCCATCAGTTACAATGACCCTCACCTCAGCCCCTAAATCTTGAAGTCTTCGAACAATATCAGGAGATTTATATGCAGCAATTGAGCCACTTACACCCAATAGAACCCGTTTATTGGTTAAAGTATTCATAGAGGTATTGCTCTTATTTTGATGTCATCAGAAACTTGAGTCAGTTCAATGATATTAAGAGAAATCTTCTCTGACATTTCTTTTAATGGAATTTGCATCATGGGCTGAGCATCACTTCCAAGAATTATTGGCGCCGTATAAATAATAAATTCATCTATGAGGCTTGCGTCCATCATTGCTCCATTTAAGCCACTTCCAGCCTCTAAAAGCAGATTGTTAATTCCAAGTGATCCAATATATATGAGTGCAGATTCAAGATCAAGTTTTCCATTTTCTAATATTTTTGAATTACTTTCGTTCAGTATAAGAGTCTCTGAGTCATTTGAGAAAATGTTGAGTGACTTGTCTTTAATTTGATTATTGCTGTCTATTACAACTCGAAGAGGCTTTGAATTTAATTCCTGATTTCTGACAGTCAACATTGGGTTATCGTTCAAGATTGTTCCTGAGCCTGTCAGTATAGCTTGATTTTGGCTTCTCAGTATTTGCACATCATTCCTGGATGCATCAGAGGTAATCCATTTACTTTGGCCATTTTTCATGGCCACTCTTCCATCCAGGCTCATTGCAATTTTTGAAGTCACAAATGGTAAGTCAGTCTTCATTCTTTTTAAGAATCCACGATTAATTTCTAGAGCTGACTTTTCAAGTAAACCAACTTCCACCTCAATGCCACTATCCCTAAGAAGCTTTACTCCAGTTCCAGAAACTTCTGGGTTGGAGTCAAGCGTTGCAACAAATACTTTTGCTACATTGGCATTGATGAGTGCTTTAACGCAAGGCGGCGTTTTACCTTGGTGCGAGCATGGCTCGAGAGTGACATAAACGTTGCATTTATCAGCTTTGTGATTAATTTGATCTAGCGCATTAATTTCTGCGTGACCTTTTCCATACTGTCGGTGGTAGTCCTGAGCAATAATATTATTATCTCGAGTAATGACACAGCCAACCATGGGATTTGCTCCCACTCTTTCTCGACCAAGCTTGGAAAGTTTGAGTGCAAGGGCCATACATTCTGTATCTTGTTGATTGAAAGCCATTATAATTAATGCATATAAATTTATTATCATTTTACGCGGGAGATCGGAGTGGATGAACAGAAAAAACAAGCACTAAAAGTTGCCCTTGGACAAATTGAAAAACAGTTTGGCAAGGGTTCAGTTATGTTTCTTGGTGAAGAGGAGGCCAGAACTGATATTGAAGCTGTATCAACTGGAAGTTTGAGTCTTGATATAGCGCTCGGAATTGGCGGACTTCCTAAAGGCCGAGTAATAGAAATTTATGGTCCTGAATCATCTGGAAAGACAACAATGACTTTACATGTTATTGCAGAAATGCAAAAACTTGGTGGAACAGCGGCATTTATTGATGCAGAACATGCTTTAGATCCATCTTATGCAAGGAAACTAGGTGTTAATACTGATGATCTTCTAATTTCTCAGCCTGATACTGGGGAGCAAGCTTTAGAAATTACTGACATGCTTGTCAGATCAGGAAGTGTTGATATTGTAGTCGTTGATTCAGTTGCAGCATTGACCCCTAAGGCTGAAATTGAGGGTGAAATGGGCGCCTCTCATATGGGATTGCAAGCAAGGTTAATGTCACAGGCATTAAGAAAACTGACGTCAAACATTAAACGAACTAACACGATGGTTATCTTTATTAATCAGCTCCGTATGAAGATTGGGGTCATGTTCGGTAATCCTGAGACTACTACTGGAGGAAATGCACTCAAGTTTTATGCTTCAGTAAGGCTAGATATTCGTAGAATCGGCGCCATAAAGAAAGGTGACGAAATCCTTGGTAATGAAACCCGAGTCAAGGTCCTCAAAAATAAAGTTGCTCCACCTTTTAAGAAGGCAGAATTCCAAATTTTATATAATCAAGGAATCTCTCGAGAGAGTGAGATTATCGATTTAGGAGTAGAGCTTGGATTCGTTGAGAAAGCGGGTGCATGGTATAGCGTTGATGGTGAGAGAATTGGCCAAGGCAAGGACAATGCACGAGAGTACCTCAAAGAACATGCGGAAATGAGTCAAGAGCTTGAAGTAAAAATTCGTGAAAAATTGATGAGTAGCGATCATGACGACACCGAATCATCTGAGTAAATGTTACTCTGCCGCATTAAAGATGTTGATGAGGCGTGAGCACTCTAAATTAGAATTGTTTAATAAGTTACAACTTAAGGATTATGATGATGACATCATTATTAGCGCCATTACTAAATTAGCCGATCAAAATTACCAGAGTGATAATCGATTTTCTGAAGCCTTTATACTGATGCGCTATAACCAAGGCAATGGACCTGTAAAAATTGCTTCAGAGTTAAAATTTAGGGGTATCAGCACTTTTGATTTGTCTGATTATGATTGGTTTAAGTCCGCTAAAGAAATCAGGGAAAAAAAATTTGGAGATAGCTCTTCTATAGACTTTAAAGACCAGGCAAAACAAAAGCGATTTTTACTATCAAGAGGTTTTGGCCTCGACCAAATAAATCAAGCGTTTTAAAATTCTAATCATTTATTTATTCTATCTATGAAATTTGAACTCATAAATACAAATGATAAGGCGCGTCTTGGCAAACTTACTTTTGATCGAGGTGAAGTCAATACCCCTGCTTTTATGCCTGTAGGTACTTATGGAGCAGTGAAAGCAATGACAGTTGAGGAGGTGAAGGGACTTGGTGCTGAAATTATTTTAGGTAATACCTTTCATCTATCTATTACCCCCTCAACAGAGGTCATAGAGGCTCATGGAGATCTTCATGATTTTATGAATTGGCAAGGCCCAATATTGACTGATTCAGGCGGGTTTCAGGTATTTAGTCTTGGAAAAATGCGAAAAATAACTGAAGAGGGCGTGGCATTTCGTTCCCCTAAAGATGGATCATCAATTTTTATGGGCCCTGAAGAGTCCATGCAGATACAACACAAACTAGGCTCAGATATTGTCATGATATTCGATGATTGTACTACCTATCCAGCAGAAAAAAATATTGTTGATCAGTCTATGCAGCTCTCGTTAAGATGGGCAAAGCGCTCCTTAATTGAACATAAAAGACTAAATAATAAAAACGCTCTTTTTGGGATTGTACAAGGTGGAATGTATAGAGAACTTCGAGTTCAGTCAGCAGAGTCTTTAATTGAAATGGATTTTAATGGTTACGCTATAGGAGGCCTTTCTGTTGGTGAGCCCAAAGAAGAAATGATGGAGGTTCTGAGTTATCTGCCAGACCATATACCTAAAGATAAACCTAGATATCTAATGGGTGTTGGAACACCCTTGGACTTGGTAGAAGGTGTATCATCAGGGGTGGATATGTTTGATTGCGTCATGCCATCTCGCAATGCAAGAAACGGCTACTTGTTTACCTCTGAGGGTGTAGTAAAAATTCGAAATTCAAAATATAAAAAAGACACTGGTCCACTTGATCCAAACTGTGGTTGTTCGACTTGCAGTAATTACTCAAGGTCGTATCTTCATCATCTTCAAAAAACTAACGAAATTTTAGGCTCCCGTTTAAATACACTTCATAACCTTTTTTACTATCAAGAATTAATGCAATCAATTCGAAGTGCAATTAAGATGAATACATTTTCTAGTTTTAGGAAAAGTTTTTTAGCTTCTCAAGCAAACTAAGTAGCTTGCTATAGTTTTTCAGATTCAACAGGATTCTTTATAAAGTATTCATCTAGTAGTGCTCTAGCTAATGGCGCCGCTTTTGAGCTGCCACTGCCAGCATTTTCCACGATAATTGCTATCGCCACTTTTGGATTTTCTATTGGTGCGAAGCCTGTAAAAAGAGCATGATCCCTTAACTTTTCGTCAATATTATCAGCAATATATTTCTCCTCTGGGTCAAGACCAAAGACTTGCGCTGTTCCTGTCTTTCCCGCAAGGGTATAGCTCAGTTTGTTGTTTAATCTCTTGGCTGTTCCCAGTTTGCCATAAACAGCCTGTCTCATTGCCTTTTCAATTAAATCCCAGTTGCTAATATCTTTAATTGGTATCTGTTTTGACTGGGTCTCAGACTCAAGATAAGATTCCCCATTTTTAGATTGAGTGTGCATTAGAACTCTTGGCGTGTATAGTTTACCTTTATTTGCTATTGCTCCTGTCGCCAGTGCTAACTGAATTGGACTTGCAGTCATAAATCCCTGACCTATTCCAGTGATCAGAGTTTCACCACGATACCACGGCTCATCTTTGTTTATTTTTTTCCACTCTCTTGATGGCAGAATACCTCCTAACTCACCTGGAATATCAAGACCCGTTTTCTTGCCGAATTGGAAAAGTGAAAGGCTATCATGTATTTGGTCAATTCCCATTTTATAAGCTAAGTCATAAAAAAAGACATCGCAAGATTGAGCGATTGCCTCAATAGTGTCAACCTTACCATGGCCTGTTCGCTTCCAATCATTAAATTTTCTAGAATAATTTGAGAGCCTATAAAAGCCTGGGCAAAAAGTTGTGTGCTTTACTGTTATATTTTTTTGTTCAAGTCCTGCAAGTGCTACCATTGGCTTAATAGTTGAACCTGGCGGGTATAGACCCTTCGTACTCCTATCAAAAAGAGGTAGATCTTCATTATTTTTTAGCTCATCATAACGTTTAACTGATATTCCATTGACAAACCAATTGGGATCAAAAGAAGGGGCGCTAACTAGGCTAAGAACTGATCCATCTGTAACATCAATGAGAGCAATAACTCCTCTGCTGTCACCTAGAAGGGATTCAGCTTTCATTTGTAACTCAATATCAATATTTAGATAGACATCCTGACCAGGGATGGAGGGATTAATTACTTTAGAATCTACAACCCTTCCAGCAACATTTCTTTCAATCTGTTTAATGCCTGATTGACCATGGAGTGTATTTTCATATTGCTTTTCAATGCCAATTTTTCCTACAAAGTTTGTACCAGCATAATTAATTTTGTCATATCTACTTTTGTCTTCCTTGCTCATGGCAGCAACATAACCAATAAGGTGGGAGCTAGAAGCACCATAGGGATAAACGCGATGAAAGTAGGGCTCAATTTCAACACCTGGCATTTGGTTATTAACAAGAAACGATGAAGCTAAGGACTCAGATAGGTTGAACTTAATTGGAATATTATGAAATTTTTTATATCGATTTAAGTTCTTATTAAATTTCTCGATATCTTTGCTATCAATATAATTATTAATCTCTAATTCCACCAGTGTGTCATTTAAATTCGTTACTTTCTCAGGTGTTATAGTCAATCTATATCCAAATTCATTCGTTGCTAAAATCTTTCCATTACGGTCAAAAATATCACCCCGTATAGGCGTAATAGGAAGATTTTGCATTTGATTTCCAAGGGCTTCTTCAACATAGAAATCATGTTTTGTAATTTGAAGATTGAAGAGTCTCAATGTCAAAATGAAAGTCATTGAAAGCATAATGAAAGCAGAGAAAATTACTCTAGATCTAAATACTTTTTTTTCGCGCTTTAAGTTTCCAATTTTATCCATAGAGCAAACTCAACTATTGCTTTAGTTTTGCCAACAAAAAGCGAACAATTGGCCATACTATAGCGCCTGTAAATGGAACAAATATGATGAGCCATTGGATTTGAAGGCCTTGAACGACTAGATGTGTTATTAAAAAAAATATTAGGTAAATCAATGAGGCAATAAATACATAGACCTGCTGGGTAGTTAGGTTTGATACAAAAAAAGATTTTTTCACACTTAAGATAAATGCAGAGCTGATGATGAGTGCCAGTGCATTCTGACCCAAAATAGCACCTTGAAGGATATCTAAGAGCAATCCAAGAATCAATGCTGCACTATAAATTCCATTACTATCAGAGTAAATTAGCCAGTAAATAAAAAACAGTAATAGCCAAAAGGGTGAAATCAATTCAAGAGCATGAGGTAGTGATATTGATCCAACAATAAATGCCAGAATTGTTACTTTTAGTAAGAGAAGGAGCTGCGTTTGATTAATCATTTTTCTCCTTAACGATAAGTACTAATTCTAATTTATTCATATTTTGGGTTGGTTCAAGAGAAACACTCATGAACGATGAGTTGGGAGACTCATCAACCTTATTCACTCTCCCAACAAAATAGCCCGATGGATAAGAATTTCCAATACCACTGGTTACAAATATATCGCCTATTTTGATATCAGATTCAAGAGGAATAAATTCAATGATCATACCCTTTTCATTTGATGCAAAGCCTTTGGTGATGCCTCTTACGCCTGTTCTTGAGCTCTTTACTGGCATATATTGAGTCGGATCCGATAAGAGCTTTACAGTTGAATATAGCGGTGTAACCTCTGTTACCTGGCCAACAACTCCATCAGAGCCGATAACAAGATCTGAAAGAGTAACGGCATCATTGAAACCCTTGTTAATGATGACTTTCCTTGAGAGCCTTGACTGAGTGATTGATTTAATTCTAGCTAGCTTGACATCGTGATTAGGAATTAAATAACTTGAATCAAGAAGGTTGGATAATTTTTGATTTTCTAAAGCTAAATTATTATAGGACTGTAGCTTAGCCTTAAGTTCAATGAGTTGTCCCTCAAGATAGTCATTTTGGGTAACCAGAAATTCATTTTCTGTGCCCTTATCGTTGACCCAATCAATAACATGACCTGGTAAATCAACAATCACATAAATTGGACTAAGAAGTGTAAGTGTAAAACGCTTAAAGTTATCTAGATATGAGAACCTGGCATCCAAAAATATAAGAATTATTGAGAATAACACAGGAACAAAAAGTTTTAAAAGTCGCATTATTAAGATCTCGACTTATGTTGAATCACTCTGCTGCCAAGAACCCCATATCATGCTGATTAATCATTTCTAAGGCCATTCCACCGCCTCTAGCAACACAAGTGAGAGGATCATCTGCAATAGTGACTGGTAAATTTGTCTGGCTATGAATCAGTTTATCAAGCCCCTCAAGAAGAGCACCACCACCAGTAATAACTAATCCATTTTGAGCAATATCAGAAGATAATTCCGGCGGAGTTTGCTCTAAAGCTGTCCTTAAAGCAGCAATAATCATTCCCAAAGGTTCACTCAATGCTTCTAAAATTTCAGAATTTGTGACTTCAAAACTAACAGGAAGTCCAGTAGAAACAGCACGGCCTCTAAACTCATTTTTTCTAATTATTTTGGATTCAAAGGCACTACCAACTTCTTCTTTAATTTGCTCTGCAGTAGCCTCACCGATGATAATTCCATGAACCCTTCTTACAAACTTTACAATAGTGTCATCAAATACGTCTCCACCAACCCTAAGTGAGTCTGAATATACAATTCCATTGAGTGAAAGGATTGCAATCTCTGAGGTTCCACCCCCAATATCTAAAACCATTGCGCCAGAGGCTTCTTCAATTGCCATACCCGCACCTAATGCTGCTGCCATAGGCTCTTCAATTAGATAAACATCTCTTGCGCCTGCGCCTACAGCACTTTCTTTAATGGCACGTCTTTCAACTTGCGTAGCACCGCAAGGAACACAAATTAATACTTTGGGGCTAGGAGAGAAAAAACCAGACTTGAGTACTTTCTTCATGAAGAATTGAAGCATTTTCTCAGTTACCTTGAAGTCAGCAATTACGCCATCCTTCATAGGTCTAATTGCCTCAATTGCTCCAGGTGTTCTTCCAAGCATGTTTTTTGCTTCCTGTCCTACAGCTATTACAGATGACTCTGATGCGCCTTTTTCATGCCTTAAGGCTACAACGGAAGGCTCATTTAGGACGACTTTTCCGTCCATATAAATAAGAGTGTTAGCTGTACCAAGATCAACAGAAAGATTTTGGCCAGCAAATAAATTGAACATAAGGGGTTCCTAGCAAAAAATAAAATAAAATGATTAGGGGTTATAATATAACCTGATTGCCCTCTTTAGACAATACCAAAGACTAAATAAATATGATTATAAAACAAGAGCATTTAATAGAAAGTATGCATTCCGCATTGCAGTATATCTCTTATTATCACTCACCTGATTTTATCAATGCAATGGTTTCAGCTTATGAAAGAGAAACCAATCAGAGTGCTAAAAATGCAATAGAGCAAATTTTGATCAATTCTAAGATGTGTGCCCTTGGGAGAAGACCAATCTGCCAAGATACTGGAATAGTCAATGTATTTCTAAAGGTTGGCATGAATATTCAGTGGAAGTCAGATCTATCTTTAGAAGATATGATTAATGAGGGTGTAAGAAGGGCATATAACGAGCCTGATAACCGTCTAAGAGCCTCGATAGTCAGTGACCCATTATTCAGCAGAAAAAATACACAAGATAACACGCCAGCTGTTATTCATACCAAAATAGTTAAGGGTGACAGGTTAGATATTACAGTTGCTGCGAAGGGCGGAGGTTCTGAGAACAAATCTAAGTTTACAGTGCTTAATCCAGATGACAATCTAAGCGACTGGGTCCTAAAAACTATCCCAACGATGGGAGCAGGCTGGTGCCCACCAGGAATGATTGGGATTGGGGTTGGAGGTACAGCTGAGAAAGCGATGCTCATGGCTAAAGCATGTTTAATGGAGCCAATTGATATCAATGATATTAAAGCTAAAGATAATCCAAGTGATGTTGATAAATTAAGAATTGACTTATTTAATCAGATCAATGCACTCGGTATTGGCGCTCAAGGTTTGGGAGGTCTAACAACAGTTCTGGATGTCAAAATAAATGACTACCCAACACATGCCGCTTCACTTCCGGTTGCTATGATTCCAAACTGCGCCTCGACGAGGCATGTCCACTTTTCACTGGATGGATCTGGGGCTGCAGAATTGCCTGAAGTCGATTTAAGTCTTTATCCAGATTTAGAGATGGACGTTTCGAAATACACAAAGATTGATTTAAATAATCTTACTCAATCTCAGATGAACGATTGGAATATAGGCGACACCTTGCTTCTATCTGGAACCATCATTACTGGAAGAGATGCAGCGCATAAACGACTGAAGTCAATGATAGAGAGTGGCGAGGGGCTACCAGAAGGTGTTAATTTTGATAACAAGTTTATCTATTATGTCGGTCCCGTAGATGCAGTCCGTGATGAAGTGATTGGTCCTGCAGGACCAACAACCGCAACCAGAATGGATAAATTTACCGATATGATGCTTGAAAATACTGGAATTCTTGGAATGATTGGTAAAGCTGAGCGAGGCCATGCAACAGTTGAAAGTATAAAAAAACACAAAGCAAGTTATTTGATAGCTGTGGGCGGCGCTGCTTATTTAATTTCCAAGTCAATAAAAAAGGCCAAGGTCGTTGCATTTGAAGAGATGGGAATGGAGGCGATCTATGAAATAGAAGTTAAAGATATGCCTGTGACTGTTGCAGTAGATACTGAGGGTAAAAATATCCATAAAGTATTAGATAACATTCCTGTGTCATTCAATAGCTAGAATCCCTTTTTATTCTGGATCATCGCGCTACATTTAAAGACTCTATTCATAGCGTATAATTTTCCTTGAAGTTGGCCGGATAGTCGCTGGATGCTATTGCATTGAGAGGAAAGTCCGGGCTCCATAGAGCAAAGTGCTAGTTAACGACTAGGCGTAGTGATGCGACGGAAAGTGCAGCAGAAAATAAACCGCCTACTTCGGTAGGTAAGGGTGAAATGGTGCGGTAAGAGCGCACCGCAAACTTAGTGATAAGTTTGGCATGGTAAACCCCACTTGGAGCAAGCTCAAATAGGGAGGCATTGGCGTTGCTCGCGTTGTCTTCGGGTAGAGTGCTCAAGATTCTTGGTAACAAGTTTCGTAGATGAATGACTATCATGGCTTCGGTCATACAGAACCCGGCTTATAGGCCAACTTCAACTTATTTTTTTTAGTTGACCAAGTTAAATCTTTTGAAAAGTTTATTTCTTAAGGTTATACTGTGATTTTTTATAGATACTCTAATCTTAATGACGTATGTTTATCTAGCGCTTGCAATAGCAGCTGAGGTTGCTGGAACAACTCTATTAAAGGCTACTGAAGAGTTTACTAAACTCGTACCAACCACATTTTTGGTTATTTTTTACCTCGTATCTTTTTGGTTAATGACTCTCGCTTTAAGAGAGTTACCACTGGGTGTCGTGTATGCTGTTTGGTCTGGACTCGGAATTGTTTTGGTTGCTTGTTCTGGGGCAATTATTTATAAAGAGATGCCAGATCTAGCATCAATTATTGGCATGTCATTAATTATCTCAGGTGTGGTAGTGATGCACTTATTTTCTAATACCATGGGGCGCTAATATATTATGACGATTAAGTCAAATAAATATCAAATTGCCGATGCTTTGAGCGAAAGAAGGGATAGGCCGTCAGTTGGGTTGATAGTCTTAAATACAGATTTCACCTTTGAGCGTGATTTTGTCAGGATGTACACTGAGCAAAAGCCAGACTATGACTTTTATTTCAATCGAATTCATTTCGCCAACCCAATGACTCCAGAGTCTTTAGCTGCAATTGGTGATGACTTGACTGAGGCCGCCGCTCTAATACTCCCTAATTACGACCTAGATATAGTTGTCTTTAATTGCACTTCATCCTCTTCAATAGTGGGCGATGATGCAATAGAAAATGCAATACAAGAGAGTAAGCCAACTGCAAAAGTTCTATCCACCTCTCAAGCAGTTGTTGCAAACTTCAAGGCACGAGGATTTAAGAAGATCAGTGTATTAACTCCTTATAGTGAAGAAGTTTCCTCTCTTTTAAGAGGTTATTTAAAGCGCAATGGAGTTGAAATGGTGTCGTCAATGCATATGGATATGGATGATGACAGAGACGTCGCTATGCTTCCTGCCGATGAAATAATTAAAGCAGCTAAAGCGGCAATACATGACGACGCTGATGCCATTTTTATTTCTTGTACTGCGATGAGGTCAGCTGAAATTATTCCAGAAATTGAGGCCGCTATTGGGAAGCCTGTATTCACATCCAACCAAGCTACCTTTGACCAAATTTCTTATATGATTGAGAATCTTGAAAAATAGTTCAATCTAATTTTGTAAATCACTGATTAATATTAAAAATTCACAGTTAAGTGAATTTTTTTGATAATTTGAATCTCAATAAGAGCGATAATACATTTATGCATAAGCTCGACGAAAGGGATATCCAAATTCTAGCTATTCTTCAAGAGGAAGGAAGAATAACTAAAACTGCGCTCGCAGATAAACTCAACTTATCGCTGACTCCCTCTTGGGACAGACTTCAGAGGTTAGAAGAGGCTGGAATCATAGAAAGTTATGGCGCAAGATTGTCCTCTTCCTTCTTAAGTAACTTTCATCTTGTCATTACAGAGGTTGAATTAGAGAGTCACAAGCAGGGCGAGTTTGCTAGGTTTGAAGAGGCCATTATGGATTTTGATGAAGTGCTATCCTGTTGGTCAATTGGTGGGAGCTTAGATTACATCTTGAGGGTCCTTGTAAAAGATGTAATTGGTTACCAAGATTTTATAAAAAAAGTTTTAAATGCAGATATTGGTCTTAGGCGTTATTTCAGTTATGCTGTATTGGACTCTATAAAGCATACAGATAAAGTTCCTGGAAGCTTAATAAAGCAATCAGAATTAGCAAAATAAACTATATAGGCTATTTAACCAAAAGTTTTCTTGGTACAGCTGACAAACACTCTCCGCCATTACTTCCAACACGAATGCTTTCAGTCATCTCGAATCCCCAGTCATCGAACCAGATGGCCGGCATAAAGTGAAAGGTCATATTTTCCTCAAGGACTGTTTGATCGGTTCCTCTTAGACTCATTGTTCTCTCACCCCAGTCTGGTGGATAACTACAGCCAATTGGATAGCCGCATCGATTGTTCTTCTCATAGCCATGCTTTTTAAGAGTTGCCGTAAAGTTATCTGATATTTGTGCACAAGTATTTCCTGGCTTAAACATCTCAATCGCATTCTCTATGCATTCGTTAATCACTTTTTCAATATCCAAGTATTCTTTTGGAGGCGATCCAAGAAATAAGGTTCTAGAGCAGGGGCAGTGATACCTTGCATAGGCACCGCCAAGCTCTAGAAACATGCCCTCATTGTTTTTTAGTGGTTCATCATTCCAAGTCATGTGACATGCAGCGGCTTCTTCACCAGCACCAATCAATGGCACAAAGGATGCATAGTCACCATAGTGACCTTGATGCCCCTTGACTCCAGCATGATAAATTTCAGCTACCAAATCATTTTTTCTCATTCCAGGCTCTGCGATCTGCATAACCCTCTGATAAACCCCTTCTATGACCTTACCAGCTCTTTTCATGTAGGTAATTTCAGTTTCAGATTTAACGGCTCTTTGCCAGTTAACAAGACCCGTTTGATCGCTAAATGTTGCATTCGGAAGTGAGCTATATAAAGATTCAGCAGCTCTCGCAGAGAAGTAGTAGTTATCCTTTTCGAGTCCAATCGACTTGTTACTAAAACCCTTATCTTTAAGAGTACTGGCTAGATGCTCCATAGGATGCTTTTCAGGAGTCATGACATAGTCGTCAGGGTATGAGATGATATTTTTTAAATCAAGATCCGTAGTGAGTTCAGCGCCCTTGGCATCAATCCCTCTTCCATACCAAAAAAGGCCACCATCTATTGAGATTACAACACATTGATGCACATAAAATGACCATCCGTCATATCCTGTGAGCCAAAACATATTGGCAGGATCATAAACAATGAGAACATCTACATTGGAAGCATTCATGGATCCGCGAACTTTTGACTGCCTCTCAACGTACTCCTTTTTACTGAATCTTCTTCTCTCCTTTTTCATCAGTTCTCCTTTCTAAGAAATATAAGCAAATGCTTGATTTAAATCCTCTATCAGATCTTCCACATCCTCAATGCCAGTTGAATACCTGACCAAACCTTCTGGAATGCCAGCAGCCTCTCTCTCTTCAGCGCTGCACTCTACATGACTAGTTGTTAGCGGGGGTCCAACGACCGTCTCAACACAGCCTAAATTTGCTGCCATGTGGGCATATTTGAGTTTTGGTAGAAAAACTTTAATCGCCTCCAGACCACCTTCAACAGAAAAACTCAGCATCCCGCCATAGCCACCATTCATTTGTTTTTTGGCGACTTCATGGCCAGGATGTGACTTCAGTCCTGGATAGTTTACTTGTTCAACTAAAGGATGCTTTTCTAAGTATTTCGCAATTTTAAGTGCACTCTCATTTTGCCTCTCAACACGAAGTTTTAATGTTTTCATCCCTCTTAAGAGGCTATAAGCATCCATTGGTGCAAGCGTTGCTCCATTAATTTCACGGTAGTGGTAAACTTTTTTTACTAAGTCTTTATTGCCGCAGACAACCCCGCCAAGAGCATCAGCATGACCACCAAGATACTTCGAGGCAGAATGAAGAACAATGTCAGCACCTAGCAATAATGGGTTTTGGTTTATTGGGGTGGCAAAAGTGTTATCAACGACCACCAGAGCGCCTACCTTTTTAGCTGCTGCACTTAGTCTTTTAATGTCAGTAATTTTAATAGTTGGGTTGGTAGGTGTCTCTAGATATAGTATTTTGCAACCCTTTGCTATTTCTGATTCTAGTTGTTCATAATCACCTGTTTCACAGAGAGAAACCTCAATATTTAGAGGTGGTAAAAAATTATTAAAAATGACATTAGTTCCGCCATAACTATCTTTGATTGAGACAACGCGGTCACCTGGCTTTAAAAATGTAGCTAAGGTGTTACTAATTGCAGCCATTCCCGAGGCAAAGCTTGTGGCAGCTTCAGCACACTCAAGCTCTTTAACCTTATCCTCAAAGGCACGAACTGTTGGATTGGTGTTCCGCGAGTAAATGTGGCCCTCTGCCTCTTCAAGTGCAACTTTATGCCACGTATCAATATCTTTATAGCCAAATGAGACACTATGAACAACAGGAACCTGAGTTGAACGTTCATAAAGTTCGTGCTCTTGCTCACCGCTCCAGATGCTTTTAGTTGATTGGCTAATTTGTTTTTTTTCAAGCATTATTCACCTCTTAAATTTGCGTTGACTATAAATAAAAATAACACAGAGTTATTTTTATACTATTTCAAGGCAGCGCTTTAAAAAGCCTTTATCTTGATAGTTTTTGATTATACATCGAGAACTAACTGTTTGACAATCCTCAAAATCTTAGCTATGAATAAATAAATATTACCTAATAATATTTTTCTGATATATTTCGATTCTTTTATGTATTGATAATTTTTTAATCCCATGAGTAGCGAATCATCAGATAACAATAACGAAAAAGATCTAGTGGTAGTTAAATCAAATTTTATTTGCGTCTTTGCGATACTCCTATTTGCAATGGGGTTTCCTGCTGCAGAGTATTTATTGGATGATTGGGACGTGGTAAGTGTAATTACTGCTCGAAATGTATTTTCATTTATTTTGATTTTCTTAATATGGTTATCAATAGAAGGAGTGCAAAAGGTTAAGTCTGCTAAATGGTATAAAGGCTTTGTGATTGGTGCTTCGGGATTTGGTATAGGAGCATTCTTGATTCTTATCCTTCAGTCACTCACAACTCCTGTTATTGCGGCATTAGCTGTAGCTACTATGCCAGTGTTTGCAGTAACTTTAGAAATGCTTTTTGACGCGCGCAAGATGACTTTATGGTTCTTTGTTGGAGTTACCTTAGTTTTGTGGGGTGGTTATATTGCCTCAGGGGCTTCATTGAGTGAGGGCAATATTGGCTTTGCAATACTAATTGGTTTTTTGGGGGTTGCACTATTTGCATGGAGTTCCAGAGCAACTGTTAAAAATCTTCCAGGTATGTCAACTTTAGGGCAGACAGCGGTAACCTCCTATGGAATGGCTGGTATGTCAATTTTGTTGTACTTTATCTGCAGTAATTTTTTAGATTTAACAAATATTCCCTCTACAATTTCACTTAAACATTTAGGGTTAGTTTTGATTTATGCCTGGCTTGGTTTAGGTATTTCACAAATTTTGTGGATAAAGGCTGTGAGTCAACTTGGTATTGGAATCGCTTCATTTCATCTAAATGCTGTTCCATTTTATGTAATGTTTATGCTTTTTCTTCTCGGTGATAATTGGATTTGGCATCAAGCAATTGGCGCTTTAATTGTTATTACTGGGGTTGTATTGGCTCAACAAAAATCTTCAAAGAAAAAACCAAAGTTTTTTGAATTACCTTAATTCTGCAAGGATTGCTCTGTCAACTTTGTTTAAATCTTTAAATGTCTTAATATTTGTAAAGGAGTCTTCTAAAAGCTTAACAATTTTCTTTTTCTGGTCGTATCCATGTTCTAGCAACAAAAGTCCACCTTTATTGAGGAATTGAGGAGACTTTGAGATGATATATTTTATATCTTTAAGACCATTATTGCCGGAAACTAACGCTTCTATTGGCTCAAATTTAAGATCTTCCAAGTGAGGATCTTGTTTATTAATATAGGGCGGATTACTGACAATTAAATCAAATTTTATATGAGGCAAGGGCTCAAACCAATTGCCAAAATAAAAATCAATATGTTTGTTAGCGTTAAGTTTTGCAATATTCAATGCTTCAGAGGATCGGTCAGTCGCTGATATTTCCCATTTAGGGCATTTTTTTGAGAGAGTAATAGCAATTATCCCGCTCCCAGTTCCAAGGTCTAGTACTTTTATTTTTTTATCTGAATCAAGCCTATCTAGGGCAACATCAATGAGTAGTTCAGTTTCAGGTCTGGGTATAAGTGTTGAAGGAGAGACTATAAACTCATGTTCATAGAAACCTTTAGAGCCTTTGATGTAAGCAAATGGTTTGCCATTCTTCCTCTGATCAACAAGACTGAAAAACTTTTTAAATTCAGAGCTATTGAGTTCATAGTCTAGATCAGAAAATATCTGCTCTTGAGTTTTGTTAATTGCTAGGCCTAATAGTTTTGATGCATCCTCGACATCTTCCCTCAAAAGGTTCTTAATCAATCTTCCAGAGTCCATTTCTATAATTTTATTGAATACTTGCTCTTTTAATATTATATCTACAAGCGAGTTTTTAGAATTAGTTAATGAACTATGGGATGATAGTTCTCATAGCATTATTGAGGTAAATAAGTAACATGTTGAACTTAGTCTTATTTGAACCCGAAATACCCAACAACACTGGCAGTCTTATTAGATTATCAGCCAATATGGGTGCTAACCTTCATCTTATAAAGCCCTATGGATTTGAAATTACTGACAAACGATTAAGACGAGCTGGTCTTGATTATAAAGAATTAGCAAATGTCTATGAGTATGACAATTTTGATGATTATCTGGATAAAGCAGCGCCATCAAAAATCTACATAGTTAGCACTAAAGTAAAAACGAGTTATGCAGATGTTAATTACTTCAGGGGCGATTCCTTTCTCTTTGGTTCAGAGACCAAAGGGCTTCCAAAAGAAATCATGGATGAATATGATGGCATTACGCTCCCAATGCAAAAAGGATCAAGGAGTTTAAATCTTGCTAATTGTGTATCAATAGTTGCTTATGAAGCGTGGCGACAGCTTGGCTTCTCAAGCTAAAATCAATTTAAGCTTGTGAATTAGTTAACTTAAGTAATTGATAGGCGTTATTAAAGTCTTTAATTGAAACTACTTTTTTGCCAGCAAGCTGAATCTTTTTTAAGCTTAGTATTCCACCACCAGTTGCAATATGGCAAACCTCTTTATTTTGTTTAATGACTGTGCCTGGGGGCTTAGAAGTTTCACTTGATATAACTTCAGCTTCAATGATTCTTAGGACTTTTTCTTCAAACTCTATAGCTTCTGCATTGCTTTGTGCAATTGGACGCGGATTGAAAGCTCTAATTATTTGATTAATATTTTCTGCACTTTGATTCCAGTCAATTCGAGCTTCAGCTTTTAAAATCTTTTTTGCATAAGTAGCTTTAGAATGCTCTTGTATTTTTTGCTTTAATTTTGGAAGTTGATCTATTGCATCAATTAAAAGTTCAGCGCCCAGTATCGATAAAGACTCTGTTAAAGAGCCAGATGTCTCAAAATTTGATATGGAATGTTTTTTTGTTAAAAGAATATCACCTGTATCAAGACCTTCATTCATCTGCATTATCGAAATCCCAGTCTCTGAATCACCTGATTGAATTGCTCTTTCGATGGGCGCTGCCCCTCTCCAGCGAGGAAGAAGAGAGGCATGAATATTAAAACAACCAAATTTAGGTAGATTGAGAACTTCTTTTGACAAAATTTGGCCATAAGCTGCAACAACAATCAAATCTGGCTTAAGTGAGCTAAGCTTCTTCAGGTTTTGCTCACTGCTAAAATTTTCAGGTTGAATAACTTCCAGTTCATTTTCAATGGCGAAGTTTTTTACAGCACAAGAGGTCAAGATTTTCCCTCTACCCTTGGGCCTATCTGGTTGACAATAGACAGCTACAACTTGATGATTGGAACTATGAATTTTAGATAATGCGGTGACTGCAAAGTCAGGAGTTCCTGCAAAAATAATACGCATTATTTTATTGAATTTCGACCCACTTTTATAGCATTCAAAATTTGCTTTGGAGAGGTGCCGCCAAGATGATTTCTAGAATTAATAGAGCCCTCTAAAGAAATTGCATTAAAGACATCAGAATCAATCTTAGAGTTAAATTCTTGAAGCTCATCCAGAGTAAATTCACTCAAATCTTTATTACTATCAATTCCATACGCAACAGCTCTTCCAATAACGTCATGTGCATCCCTAAATGGTAAACCCTTTTTGACAAGGTAGTCGGCTAAATCAGTTGCAGTTGTGTAGCCTTTGATTGCAGAGTTAAGCATGTTCTGCTTATTAGCCTTAATCTTAGGAACCATATCAGCAAAAATACGCAAGCAAGAGTATATCGTTTCAACGCTATCGAAAAGAGGCTCTTTGTCTTCTTGATTGTCCTTGTTATAAGCTAATGGTTGGCCTTTCATTAGTGTAAGCAGTGAGACTAGATTGCCTGCAACCCTTCCGGTTTTACCGCGAACCAATTCAGGAACATCTGGGTTTTTCTTTTGGGGCATAATCGATGAGCCTGTACAAAAACTATCTGGAAGCGATATAAATTCAAATTGAGCGCTAGACCACAGAATGAGCTCTTCGGAAAACCTAGAGAGATGCATCATGATTAAGCTGGCATTGGATGCAAATTCAATAGCAAAGTCGCGATCACTAACAGCGTCCAAAGAGTTTTGACTGATACGCTCAAACCCTAGTAGTTCAGCAGTACGTTCTCGATTAATTGGGTAACTTGTTCCTGCAAGCGCCGCACTTCCAAGAGGCATAGTATTGATGCGTTTAAAGCTTTCTTGAAGGCGCTCTCTGTCGCGCTTAAACATTTCAAAGTATGCTAACAGATGATGTCCAAAAGTAATAGGCTGCGCAGCCTGAAGGTGAGTAAAGCCAGGCATTATAGTGCTATGTTCCTGTTCAGCAAGGTCAAGTAGAGCGCTTAAAAGCCCCTCCAGTTCTTGGGTTATTAAAAGGACGTGATCCCTAAGGTAAAGTCTAATATCTGTAGCGACTTGATCATTTCGTGACCGACCTGTATGAAGTTTTTTTCCTGGCTCGCCACAAATCTCGGTCAGTCGTGATTCAATATTCATGTGCACATCTTCAAGGTCGGTGGACCATTTAAATTCTTCTGATGTTATTTCATTTTTTATTTGATCAAGACCATCTTGAATTTCTTTTAATTCAGTGCTTGTAATGACATTAACTTCGCTGAGCATTGTAGCGTGCGCTATTGATCCCTCTATATCGTAGAGAGCTAGGACTTTATCAAAAGAGACAGATGCGCCAAAAATTTTGACAAATTCGTCTGTCGGCTCATTGAAGCGACCACCCCATAAATGATTGGTTTTAGAAGACATTGCTTTAAATACTCAGTTATTAATACATTTATAAATTACTGCACATTATTCCAGTATCTAAAGCCTAAGTTGCTGAAAATGATATAAAAACCTATTTTGGTGGTCGCAACCTGCAAAAGAATAACTCTCATTTCATCACAAAATTATTCTATTAGCTAACATTCCTAATGAACACTCGATAAAATATTATGATAATCGATTAAATTTGGAGGCGTTATCGCTGTGCTCAAAATTGCCACACGTAAAAGTCCCTTGGCCCTATGGCAGGCTGAGTTTATAAAATCTAGGTTAGAGCACTTATATTCAGATTTAGAGGTTGAATTGGTAAAAATGACCACTAAGGGCGATCAAATCCTCAATTCACCGCTATCAAAAATTGGTGGTAAAAGTCTCTTTATTAAAGAGTTAGAAATAGGCATGATGGAGGGTAGAGCCGATATAGCTGTCCACTCTATGAAAGATGTGCCTTATGAGCTGCCAGAAGGTTTTGAGATAGGTGCTATTCTTGAGCGTGAAAATCCATTTGACGCTTTTGTTTCGAACAGCTTTAATAAAATTAGTGATCTTCCAATTGGAGCTAGAGTAGGCTCTTGCAGCTTAAGGCGAATTGTTCAGTTAAAAGCATTGAGGCCAGATTTAGTTATTTTAGATCTAAGAGGCAATGTCAATACTCGCTTAAAAAAACTCGATGATGGTGAATATGATGCAATTATTCTTGCTTGCTCTGGTCTTATAAGGCTTGGATTTGAGGAGCGCATTAAGCAGCATCTGAGTCCTGATCAGTCTTTACCGGCGGTTGGACAGGGGGCTCTTGGAATCGAAATAAGAGCTGATGATGATGAAATTAAAAGACTTATTGGACCGCTTATTCATAAAAAAACTTTCAGTGAGGTGAGTGCAGAAAGGGCACTGAATGCCACCCTAAAGGGAGGCTGCTCAGTTGCAATTGGTGCTTTCGCAACGAGTGATGGATCTAAACTAACGTTAAGAGGGATGGTTGGGAATGTTAACTCTGGAGAGATATTGAAGGTTGAAGGGGCTGGAGAAATTGCACAGCCAGAAGAACTAGGTATAAAGGTTGCAAATAAACTCCTATCTTTAGGGGCGAGAGAGTTATTAACTGAGGTCTGAATTGATTTTATCTGATACACAATTAGAAAGCGGCTTAAAGGAGCTTACTGACTGGAGTTTTAGAGATGAAAAGCTTTTTAAGGAGTTCAAGTTTCTAGATTTTACCCAAGCTTTTGAATTTATGAGCTTAGTAGCAATAGTAGCTGAAACCATAAATCATCATCCCGAATGGTCAAATGTTTATAATTCAGTTGAAATCAATCTAGTGACTCATAGTGAGGGCGGAACTACGCAGCTTGATATTGATTTAGCTAAAAAGATTGATTTCCAGTATCTCAAACTAGAGTTTTAATCAAACAAAGCGCCTACAAAGTCTTTTGCATTGAATGGCTTTAGATCTTCGATCGCCTCTCCAACTCCAATAAAGCGTATTGGTAGTTTGAGAGAGTCAGATATTGAAAATAAAACGCCACCTTTCGCTGTGCCATCAAGTTTCGTTATGGCTAATCCGGATAAGTTTATCGACTTATGAAATTCGTTTGCTTGTTGAACAGCATTTTGGCCTGAGCCACCATCGATCACCAGTAGAGTTTCATGAGGAGCATTTTCATTATGCTTTTTTAGAACTCTCTTTATTTTCTCGAGTTCTTGCATAAGGTTATCCTGAGTATGAAGTCTCCCTGCTGTATCAGCAATTAATATATCAATTTTTTTGGCAATGGCAGATTGATAAGCGTCATAGACCACTGAGGCTGCATCAGCTCCAGTTTTTTGAGCTATAACAGGTATTTCATTTCTCTCACCCCAAACCTGAAGCTGTTCAACCGCAGCCGCTCTGAAGGTGTCTCCAGCAGCAAGCATAACCGATTTACCTTCACCTTGAAATAACTTTGCAAGCTTGCCAATGGTTGTTGTTTTTCCAGCGCCATTTATTCCCACCACAAGAATTACAAAAGGCATTTCAGAGCTAGGCTCTAATAGGTTTTCTGTGATTAATAGAGACTCTAGTTCCTCCTTGATAAGCTGGTAAAGGCTATCTTCATTTTTTAGTTCTTTTCTTGATGCTTTTTTTCTGACACTTTCGATAATCTTGTCAGTAGTTTCTATACCTATATCTGAACTGATTAAAAGAACTTCTAGCTCCTCAAGAAGATCATCATCAATCTTCTTTTTGCCGATAATTAGAGAGGAGAGTCCATCGCCAAGCTTTTTTTTGGATTTAAAAAGTCTATCCTTAAGAGAGGGCTTCTTTTTTACTTCTTTACCTTCTTTCGTTTTTTCTTCTTCAGTCTTTCGCTTCTCTTCCTTTAATTTAAGCTTTTCATCAACTTCTTTGGTTGCCTCTTTAGTAAGAATTTCAGCTTCTTTAACTGTTTCTTCTTCAGCTTTTTTATTTTTTTTTAAAAAATTCAGCATTAAGTGTCTAGATTATTTTTTGAATACAAATTTTACTATGTGACAAGACATAAGATATATAAGTCGATGATAAAAAGATTAAACTTTAATATTAGACATAAAAAGACAGCAAAACGGTATTATGTTTTTATTTTTTTGAATTATTATGCTTTGGGTTAAGGCAATACATGTATTTGGAATGGTCTCATGGATGGCTGGAATGTTTTACTTGCCTCGATTATTTGTCTACCATTCTATGGCGGACGATGAAATTAGTATAGAGCGATTTAAGATTATGGAGCGGAGGCTCTATAACGGCATAATGATGCCAAGCTTTATACTAACAACCATTCTTGGGTTCTGGATGATGCAGAACTATGCATGGGAAGTTTATAGTGAGGTGTATTGGCTTAAAATTAAACTTTTTCTTGTGGCAATTTTGGTAGCCTATCATTTTTACTGCGGACATTTAGTTAGAGTTTTTGCAGAAGATAAAAATATTAGGTCCCATGTTTTTTTTAGATGGTTTAATGAGTTTCCAGTAATTGTATTGATTTCCATTATTATTCTTGTTGTTGTTAAGCCTTTTTAGGTTGAGATATGAGTATTTTTGAGGACACAAAAGAACTAAATTCATATATTAATGAGAGAGTTGATATTCACTCTGTTGCCAATTTTAAAGGCAATGAGCACATAGTCAAGCTCAAGCTTAAGTTTAATATTGAAAGTATTAGAGAGGCACTTAATGAGATTAAGGCAAATTCTGACTTTAAGGTGGGCCCCTCAGGCTTTCATGTTCTAGCAATGACTCGTAGAAAAGGTAGCTCAGTAGAAACAGACAAAGATTTAGTTGGGCGTTACTACACAAGAGTTGATGAAAGTTATGAAGAGATTGCTAAAGATGATTTAGTAGATGAATCTGAATTCACTGAATTGGTTGATATTTTTAAGGGTACGTATTTCGAAACTATACATAAAGCGTTAACAGAACGATATCCAATTGGAAGGGTGCGAATACTAGAAAAAGATAGCTATAACTGTAATTCTTGGCATAGGGATCCAGAGCCAAGGCTTCATATTCCGATTTATACTAATCCTGGATCCTTATTCATAGTCAACCACCATTGCACACACCTTCCAGCGGACGGCTCTGTATATTTTACGGATACACGTGGCTATCATACTGCTTTGAATGGTGGAGAACAGCCTCGAACTCACCTTGTGGCGACGTTAGCATACCCTGAGTACAAGCCGTAGGTTTATATCGCTATGAACCAGTACAAAAGAAACAGTAGCCTTTCTCAAAATCGTGAATTTAAAAATCTAATAGATTTTAGGAGTGATACCGTGACTCTTCCGTCTAGGGAGATGCTGTCATCGATACAAGATGCCAAAATAGGTGATGATGTTTATGATGAGGATGTTGAAGTTAATGAGCTCCAAGAATATGCTGCTAGTCTTTTAGGTAAAGAAGCAGGCTTATTTTTTCCAAGCGGCACTCAGAGTAACTTGACTGCAATGCTCTCACATTGTCAGCGTGGCGATGAGGTCCTCATTGGTAAAAATTATCATACAAACGTGTATGAAGCAAGGGGCGTATCAGTTCTTGGAGGAGTAGGAATTTGTCCAATTGAAACTTCTGAATCAGGATCAATAAATGTTGGAGATATGCTTAGCGAAATTAAAGATGACGATCCACATTACGCAGTCACTAAACTACTTTGCTTGGAAAATACAATCTCAGGTAAAGTACAGCCTCAGATTGAACTAGATGAGCTTGCAAAAGCTGCTCAAAGTAAAAATCTTAAAGTACACTTGGATGGTGCCCGCCTATTTAATGCTCATATTCACTCTGGGCTCTCAATGAAGCAACTAACAAGCTGCTTTGATAGTGTATCAATTTGCTTATCCAAGGGTTTAGGTGCACCAATTGGATCATTACTCATTGCTGACCAGGTTACTATTAATAAAGCTCGTAGACTCAGGAAGATGCTGGGCGGTGGAATGAGGCAAGTTGGCGTAATCGCTGCTTGTGGAATGTATGCCTTAAAAAACAATGTTCAGAGGCTTCAGAGTGACCATGACAACGCAAAACTTCTGGCTGAAGGACTTTCATCAATATCAGAGTTGTCTGTGGACTATGGTGAGAGACAAACAAATATGGTGTTTGTAAATTGTCCTAAAGAGCATAGAGAGTCTCTTGAAAATTTTTTATTGGATAAAGAAGTTATGGTCTCCAACCTCAATAGGGGTAGGCTGGTTTGTCATCTTGGCATAGAGGAGAAAGATATACTGTATGTGATTGATGCTTTTAAAGAGTACTTTAAAAAACCTAACTAAGAATCTGATTTAAAAAGGCTTTTGTGCGATCATTTTGAGGGTTATTAAAGAACTCTTCTGGTGTGTTTTGCTCAACTATTTCGCCTTCATCCATAAAGATAATCCTATCAGCAACTTGTTTTGCAAAGCCCATTTCATGTGTCACACAGATCATCGTCATGCCGCTTTTTGCAAGCTCCACCATGGTATCTAATACTTCCGAAACCATTTCTGGATCAAGTGCTGAGGTAGGCTCATCAAAAAGCATAACTTTAGGCTGCATGCATAAACTTCTTGCAATCGCAACTCGCTGCTGTTGTCCGCCAGAGAGCTGCTCAGGATATTTATCCGCTTGTTCTGGAATCTTGACTTGTTTAAGCAAGGCCATAGCTCTCTCTTTCGCTTCTTTTTCATCAACACCCTTTACCCAATTTGGACCCGCCATGCAGTTCTCTAAGGCCGTTAAGTGAGGGAATAAATTGAAACTTTGAAAGACCATGCCAATATCTTGTCGAACAGTATCAATATCTTTCATTCTGTTGTGAAGTTCAATACCAGTAACATGTATTTGTCCTTCTTGATGAGCTTCCAATCGATTAAGGCATCGAATTAAGGTTGATTTTCCTGAACCAGATGGTCCACATATTACAATCTTTTCTTTAGAGTTAATCTCAAGGTTTATATCTTTAAGCGCTTGAAAGTTTCCATACCATTTGTTGACTCCCTTTAAAGAGATAACTGAATTTTCATTTGTGATACTATCGCCCATAATTAAGTTTTTTGTTGATATTTTCTTTCAATGCGTGCCTGAATCATCTCTAAAACAATTGTTAATCCCCAATAAATCATTGCAGCTGTAAGTAACATTTCCAAATGATTAAAATCTTTTGCACCTAGTTTTTTTGCCAGGAACATTATCTCCCAAATTCCAAGAACAGAAACCAAAGAACTATCCTTGAGCATAGCAATAAATTGGTTGCCGGTTGGCGGCACTATAATTGGTATTGATTGAGGTAATATAATTTTTTGAAGTATGAGTCTAAATTTAAAACCTAATGCTCTTGAAGCTTCCCACTGTCCCTTAGGTATACTTTGGATTCCCGCACGAAAAATTTCAGTCATATAAGCTCCATAACAAAGTGATAGTGCTGCAATACCAGAAGGAATGGCATCAATCATGAATCCTAGTTGAGGAAGACCCATGTATATTAAATAAATTTGAAGAAGAAGAGGAAGCCCTCTAAATAAAGAGGTGTAAAAACTTGCTATAGCATAGGCAAATCCATTATTTGAAAGTTTAGCAATAGCTCCAAAGATTGCTATAACAGTAGCAATTGCAATCGAAACTGCTGAAATATAAATTGTGGTGAAAAGACCTTTAGAAACCATAAGACCAATTTTGCTTGGAGTGCATAATTTCTTTCTAGCTGATTCTGTGGAGCAAATAAAATCATTTTCAAATATATAGGCTATCTCAAGACCAAAAGAATATGCAAAGGCTAAGAAGAGAAAAAACAACTCTACCCACACAATTAAAATTTGAATTTTTAATCTAGCAAAACTAATTAATAATAAATTTCCAACAAATAATATTGTAAGGACAAATGAAACCGTTAGACGTCCAAAAAAGCCGCTTTCTTCTGGATTTCCAATGACTGGACTAAGGAACTCACCAAAAATGGTATTAGTGAAATTAAAGGCAAAAAAAATCGCCAATACCGTTAGTGATAAATAGAGAAGGAATACTGGCTTATGCAGTACCTTATCTTCAATAACGGTATCGACGAACATACCTTTCTATAGAACTTAAGTAAAACTTATATAGTTACTATAATTCTTAATATGCAACTGTGTAGTCGTTTGAACTACCATCTGCATTCTTAAACCACTTCATTGACAGAGTAGTCAACGTGTAGTCTTTTTGCATTTCAGCAATAACTCTTGCTAGTTCTGCATCCAATTCAGGGTCATCATTACCTTTATCGGTTGCCACTGAAAGTGGCTCAAAGAAAGCAGGATCACCTAGGAATTTAATAGGATAGCCATTATCAATAGCACCTTGAATCATTGGAACAGAGTCAATAATGCCGTCATTACGAACGCCTGCACCTAGACGAGTGTCATCAAGACAGGTATGGCCATCAGCAAGAGCAGTAATAGTTCCTGGTGTAACCTTGTATGTGAACGCAGGTGCGTTAAGCATATCTAGACTTCCTTCAAGATACATCTCCCAAGTTGAAGAAGCTGTAGTACAAATGTTTTTACCGTTTAAACCCGCTAGAGTTGTCACAGTTGAGTCAGTGTGAATTGCAAAGGCAGCTGGCGTGTAGTAGTAGACTGCTGGAAAGTTCAAAACCTCTGCGCGAGTTGCAGTTGGCGTCATTGAGCCAACCGATACGTCCCATCGCATATTCCAGTTACCTGCAGTTATAACGCCCCAGTCGGGTGTAATGAAGCGAACTTCAACGCCCATACGCTTAGCAATTTCTCTAGCGACATCTACATCAAACCCTTCCATCTCACCCGCATCATTAATGTAAGAAAATGGTGCCCAGTTTGCGTCAGTAGCAACTAATATTTCATTATCCATTTTAATGTAATCATAAACAACTCCAGCTTTAGCTGAAAAGCTTATTGACAGTAATAAAGCAGTTACCACAGCAACTGAATTTTTAATACCTAATCTAACATTCATTTATTTCTCCTTTTATAAAAAAAATTGTTAATGTTTCCTCCTGAACATAATTGTACACATATTTCAAAGAGGTTTAAACAGAAAAATACAGATTAAAGTTACTAGCTTTTGAAGACTCCTGTCGAGAGGTAGCGGTCTCCGCGATCACATATGATAGTTACAATCACAGCATTATGGACTTGTTTAGAAAGCTCAATGGCTGAAGCAACCGCACCACCAGCAGATATTCCAGAAAAAATACCCTCGTGAATTGCTAGATCTCTTGTCGCTTGCTCAGCGTTTGCTTGTGAGACATCCATAATTCTGTCCAGCCGAGACGGATTGAAAATTGTTGGTAGGTAGCCCTCAGGCCACCTTCTAATGCCTGGAATGTGAGAATCTCCATCTGGCTGAATACCCACAATTTGAATCGATGGGTTTTTTTCTTTAAGGTATTTAGATACGCCCATGATTGTGCCTGTGGTCCCCATTGAGCTTACAAAATGAGAAATTTCACCATTCGTATCGTTCCATATTTCTCTTGCTGTGGAAGACATATGAGCATTTGGGTTGTCTTCATTGGCAAACTGATTGAGCTGAAGCCCCTTTCCATCTTGACTCATCTCATTTGCTAAATCTCTTGCTCCCTCCATGCCGAGTTGCTCTGAAACTAAGATTAATTCTGCGCCATAGGCTGTCATCGCGTCCCTTCTCTCTTGCGACAAGTTCTCTTGCATGATAAGGATCATCTTGTAGCCTTTGATTGCTGCAACCATAGCAAGAGCAATACCTGTGTTTCCACTTGTAGCCTCAATCAGGGTATCTCCAGGATGAATTTCGCCTCTCTTTTCAGCTTCGGATATCATATTAAGAGCTGCACGGTCTTTGACTGAACCTGCAGGATTATTTCCCTCTAGCTTAGCAAGGATAATATTTGAAGGGTTTGGATTTAATCTTTGAAGGCGAACCAGAGGCGTATCACCGACACATTGATCAATCGTTTTATAGGACTGTCTGCTCATAAATCTTAGATAGTATCATAAACTTTTAGCCCAAAAAAAGCTACATGTTATCAAGGATAGCTTTTTTAACTTCATCCAGAGTCGGGTTGATATTAATCATTGCCTCTGTGTCACATTGAGATATCGCTGTGTCTGGATCTTTAAGTCCGTGACCGGTCAGCGTGCATACCACACTTGAATGGTCAGGAATTTTTCCAGATTTAATGTCTCTTAATGCGCCTGCCAATGAGATAGCTGATGCGGGCTCACAAAAGATACCTTCTTTTTCTGTTAATAATTTTTGGGTTGCTAGAATTTCTTTATCAGAAAAAGAATCGAACCAGCCATTCGACTCTTTACTTAGTTTGAGTGCCTGATTCCAGCTTTGAGGGTTGCCAATTCTGATTGCAGTTGCAATGGTTTCAGGTTTTTCAACTCTCGAGCCTTTGATAAATGGTGCGGCGCCTTCTGCCTGATAGCCAAGCATTGTCGGTGTTGAGGATGCTTTTCCAGCCTCAAAGTATTCTGTATAGCCCATCCAGTGAGCCGTAATATTTCCTGCATTTCCTACTGGCAGACAGTGATAATCAGGCGCATGACCGAGCTCTTCAATGATCTCAAATGCTGCAGTTTTTTGGCCTTGAAGCCTGAATGGATTGATTGAGTTGACAATAGAAACTGGTGCGAATTCTGCCACCTCTTTAACGAGCTGCATTCCATCATCAAAGTTACCTTTAATCTGAATAATTGTTGAGCCATGGATCATTGCTTGTGCAAGTTTACCCAAAGCAATTTTTCCCTCAGGAATAAGGACAAAAGCTTTAATTCCTGCTCTGGCAGCATAAGCAGCTGCAGCGGCAGAGGTATTTCCAGTTGAGGCGCAAATGATCGCTTTGGAGCCACTCTCAACTGCTTTAGAGACAGCCATAGTCATGCCTCGATCCTTAAAAGAACCGGTTGGATTTAACCCTTCATACTTGATATAAAGCTCAACCTGAGTGCCCATTTCGCATGGAATGTTTTCAAGTTTTATAAGTGGTGTGTTGCCTTCACCTAGGCTTATTAAGCGAGTCTTTTCACCAACAGGCAGCCTGTCTCTATATTTCTCAATTAATCCTGTATATCTCATAATTATTAAATAGTCTAGTCTAGTAGTTCAATATGAATGATTTGGACTTCAGCTTGGTTGAAGTCACTTGCTTCGATCGCCTTCTTAATATTCATCACAGTTTTTGTACTGACCTTGTCTGTTGTTATTGCAATGTGGGCATTTTTATTCTCATCAACTTGTTTTTGAATTAAAGCCTCAATGCTGACATTGTGATCATTAAAAATTCCTGTCACTTTTGAAAGAACACCCTTAATATCAGAAACTAATAACCTCAAAAAGAATTCACTGATTATTGAGTCATTGTCAATGACATTAATCTTTTCTTGAGACTTCCAGCCTAGTATGTGGTTACTGGTTTGATTATTAATAATGTCATTCAAGTCTGCAATGACAGCCGATGCAGTTGCCTCATCACCAGCACCAGCACCATAATAAAGGCTTGTTCCGAGCGCATCACTCTTAACCATGACAGCATTCATGACGCCATCAACCTGTGCAATCAACTGGCTATTGGAGACTAGGGTTGGGTGAACCCTCAGCTCAATACCATCTTCCACTTTTTTTGCAATACCGAGATGCTTAATTGTGTAACCCAGCTCTGTTGCATGAAGAATATCTTCGGTCGTAATTTTGCTAATACCTTGCGTATAGACTTTGCTGAATTGAATGTCAGTTCCAAAAGCAATTGCAGCAAGGATTGATAGTTTGTGAGCAGCGTCGATTCCTTCAATATCAAAAGTCGGATCTTCCTCTGCATATCCAAGCGCTTGTGCTTCTTTTAATACGTCATCAAAGTCTCTACCCTTTTCCTTCATATCGGTTAGGATAAAGTTGCCAGTTCCATTAATAATTCCTGCAACTGATTCAATATTATTTGCACTTAAGCCTTGCCCTAATGCCTTAATAATTGGGATTCCTCCAGCCACTGAGGCTTCAAATAAGAAGCGAACTTTTTTCTTATTTGCAAGCTTCATTAATTCATTACCATGATTTCCAATGAGAGCTTTATTGGCTGTAATGATATGTTTACCATTGTTAATGGCAGTTTCGACTAGCTCCTTGGCAAGTCCAAACCCTCCAATAAGCTCAAGCACAACTTCAATATCAGGATGGTTGACAACCTCAAATGGGTCTTCCGTTAATTTAATTTTAGAGGTATCACAAATTCGTTTTTTTGTGACGTCACGAACACCTGCGATGACGAGTTCTATTTGAACACCAGTACGTCTTTCTATAGATGCACTATTTTTTTGTAACACATTGATAACGCCGCCACCAACTGTCCCGAGACCAAGAATTCCAACTTTCATTATTGTATTTTATAAATTTGAATGCGTCATTATACCAAGCAGCGAAATGACTCACCAGAAATCATGTTTAAAAATGTTGTTACAGTAATAGAACTATGTTAACCAATAGTTCATGTGAATTTGCTATTTAAGTCCGCCCATGCAGATGTACTTTAATTCCAAGAAGTCATCGATACCAAAGTGAGAGCCTTCCCTTCCTAGTCCGGATTCTTTGACACCGCCAAAAGGGGCGACTTCATTAGAGATAACGCCCTCATTGATGCCTACCATGCCATACTCTAACGCCTCAGAGACGCGCCAAATTCGATTAATGTCCGTTGTATAAAAATAGGAAGCTAAGCCAAACTCAGTATCATTCGCAAGTGTTATCGCCTCTTGTTCAGTTTTAAACTTAAAAACGGGTGCGAGAGGGCCAAAAGTCTCCTCCGAAGCCATTTTCATAGAGGTGTCAACGTTACCAATTACTGTTGGCTCAAACATAGTGCCGCCATTCTTGTGAGGCTTTCCGCCAGCAACAATGACCGCGCCACGGTCGACTGCGTCCGCCAAGTGCTCTTTAACCTTGTCGAGTGCTTTATAGCTGATAAGGGGGCCTTGATTAATGCCTTCATCCATTCCATTGCCGACATTTAGGGTTTTAACGGCTTCACCGAGTTTTTCAACGAACTTGTCATAAATGCCTTCCTGGACGATAAAGCGATTCGTGCAAACACAAGTCTGACCTGTGTTTCTAAATTTTGAGATGAGTGCGCCGGCTACTGCAGAATCTAAATCAGCATCATCGAAAACGATGAATGGGGCATTGCCTCCAAGTTCCATAGAAACTTTCTTCATGGTATCCGCACAGTTGCGCGTTAAGATTTTTCCTACTGCAGTAGAGCCCGTAAAAGAGAGCTTACGAACAATCGGACTATCGGTTAATGCGTTTCCAATCTCACTTGACTTGGTTCCTACCACAACATTTAAAATACCACTCGGGATTCCAGCTTGATCACCCAGTTCAGCAATTGCTAGAGCGGATAATGGCGTCTCTGAAGCAGGCTTAATAACAACTGGACAACCTGCAGCTAAGGCAGGAGCACACTTTCTGGTAATCATTGCAATCGGAAAATTCCATGGCGTTATTGATGCAACAACACCAATGGGCTGTTTTATAACAAGAATTCTTCTGTCATTTGCAGGTGTCGGGATAATATCACCATAAGTTCTTTTGCCTTCTTCTGCAAACCACTCAATGAATGATGCGCCATAACCAACTTCTCCTCTGGCTTCAGCTAATGGCTTGCCTTGCTCAGCAGTCATTAATATAGCAAGATCTTCTTGGTTTGCCATAATCAGATCAAACCACTTTTTAAGGATAATTGCTCTCTCTTTGGCGGTTCTGCCTCTCCAGTCTGGCCAGGCTTCATTGGCAGCATTAATGGCTTCATCAGTCTCTTTTTTACCCATATCAGGCAAAGTGCTAATGACTTCATTAGTGTATGCATTTGTAACATCAAAGCGTGACTCTGCATCATCACCAACCCACTTGCCATTGACATAGCCGTGCTCTTTCAAAAGGCTAGAATTTGTTAACATAATTTATCCTAATTGCTGAGTTATTTAAAGAGGCTAATTATAAAGCCCTATTGGCTAAATGTGTATAGCAAACTCATTAGACTTTTATGATGTTTTGCTTTTGTCTTCTTCCAATGATGGATGCACTAATAACGCCAAGCGTAACGAGACCCACTAGAATAGTTGAAACTGCATTGATTTCAGGTGTGACGCCGAGTCTTACCATTGAGTAGATCTTCATGGGTAGGGTGGTTGATCCTGGGCCTGAAGTAAAGCTGGCAATTACTAGATCATCAAGAGATAAAGTAAATGATAAAAGCCAGCCAGAAATAACGGCTGGAAGAATTATCGGCAGTGTTATCAAAATAAATGTTCGAAACGGAGTGCAGCCTAAATCAAGCGCTGCCTCTGTAAGGCTGTCATCGTAGCTTGACATTCTTGACTGAATGACAACAGCAACGTAACACATTGAAAAGGTTATATGAGCAAGTGTAACTGTAAAAACTCCTCGATCGACTGCCAAGGCAACAAACATAAGTAATGTTGAGAGTCCAATAATCACCTCTGGCATCACCATTGGCGCATAGATCATTCCTGAAAAAAGAGTCCTGCCTCTAAAGTTTCCAAAACGAGTCATAACAAGGCCCGCGATAGTCCCAAGGATTGTTGCTACGGTTGAAGAAACAAATGCGACCTTGATTGTTACCCAAGCTGCATCTTTGATGCCTTGATTTTGCATCAGTTCGCCATACCATTTCGTAGAAAAACCACCCCAAACGGTCACCAAACGTGACTCATTAAAACTAAACAAAATAAGCAAGATGATTGGGATATATAAAAACGAAAACCCAATTACTAGAGCTGCAATGTTAAAGTTACCAAACTTTTTCATGAGATTGCCTTTTCTTGGGATCTTTGATAAAGCATGATAGGAACTACGAGTAAAGCTAGCAAGATGATTGCGACGGCTGATGCAACTGGCCAATCGCGATTATAAAAGAACTCAGTCCACAAGACTTTTCCAATCATGAGAGTCTCTGAGCCTCCTAATAAATCTGGGATTACAAACTCACCCATTACTGGAATAAAGACGAGAAAACAGCCCGCTAAAATGCCAGGAAGAGAGAGCGGAACAGTGACCGTCCAAAACGTTTTAAAAGGTCTGCATCCAAGGTCAGCTGCAGCCTCCAAAAGGCTCATATCCATTTTTTCTAAATTGGCATAGAGCGGCAGAATCATAAATGGGAGGTATGAATAAACAATGCCAATGTAAACGGCTAGGTCAGTGTTCATAATGATTAAAGGTTTGTCGATTAGTCCAATAGTCATCAAGGCCAAATTCAATAAACCCTCTGTTTTTAAAATACCAATCCAAGCATACACCCTGATAAGGAATGAAGTCCAGAACGGAAGAATGACAAGCATTAGTAAAATTCCTCTCCATCGCGATGGCGCTCTTGCAACGCTGTAGGCTATTGAATATCCAATGATGAGGGTTAGAATTGTTGAAATGATGGCAATTTTAAGGCTAGAGAGGTATGCCTTAATATAGAGAGAGTCACTAAAAAGAAATAGATAGCTATCAAGGCTTGCCTGGATTGATGGAAGCCAAGAATCTCCCCAATTAAGAAGAGCAGTATAGGGCGGTATCGCCATAATTGGCTCAGCAAGACTGATCTTAAGAACAAAGATGAAGGGAAGTAGGAAAAACGATAAAAGCCATACATACGGGATCGCAATGACTGCAAACCTGCCACTCAATAAAGATTTGAAGGGGCCTGGTATTTTTTGCTTATTTTTCATTAGGAGTCAAGAAAGAAGTACGACTGCTGAGTGAGGTGCCCATTGCAAATAAACTTCATCTTCCCAGGTCAGATGATGCTCTTCAGTTCTTTCACGGTTCGCACGAATTGCTTTTAAAATTCTGTCATTTTGAAGTCTCACATGATAAGTTGAAAAACTTCCGCCATAGGCAATATCCTCAATTTTACCTCTTAAAATATTGTGATCATCGGACGGCTTCTTTTTAGAGATTTCAAGTTTTTCAGGTCGAATAGCGAACCACATCTTATCCCCAGGAGAGGCATCAACTTCTTGTGTTGCAAAAACAATTGAGTTTGAGTCCTCAGATTGTAATTGGGTGCCAACTTCATTTTGGCCTTTATAAACGCCTTGTAATATATTCACATCACCAATAAAGTCAGCCACATCTTTATTAATTGGTGCTTCATAAATTTCTGTAGGTGTCGCTACCTGAACTAGGTTTCCTGAGTCCATCACCCCAATTCTACTGGAAACGGTCATTGCTTCCTCTTGGTCGTGAGTCACAATAACAAAGGTGACCTCAAGTTTTTCTTGAATGTCCATGAGTTCAAATTGAGTTTGCTCTCTGAGTCTTTTATCAAGCGCTCCAAGGGGTTCATCAAGAAGTAGAAGTTTTGGGCGTTTAGCTAGGCTTCTAGCCAGAGCAACACGCTGACTTTGGCCACCAGAAAGTTGGTTAGGTTTGCGTTTAGCAAAGTCAGTCAGCTCGACCAGCTCAAGCATCTCTTCAACCCTTTGCTTGATTTCACTTTCAGGAAGGTTGTCTTGTTTCAAACCAAAGGCAATATTTTTTTCGACTGTCATATGCGGAAAAAGGGCATAGGACTGAAACATCATATTGATGGGTCTAAGGTGAGGTGGTATTTCAGAGATATCTTCTCCATCCAGAAGGATTCTTCCATCAGTGATTTTCTCAAAACCTGCTAGCATTCTGAGAAGGGTTGTTTTGCCGCAGCCAGAGGGTCCCAGTAAAGAGAAAAACTCATTCTTGTATATTTCTAGATTAAGATTATCAATGGCGGTAAAGTCACCGAATTTTTTAGTGACATTTTCGATTTGAATATAAGGCTTTTCAGACGAATCAAGCCACGGTGAAGCTGTCAAAGTTTCAGACATAATAATAAACTTAAAAAGAAAAAACCTTCATGATGCAAGGCACCATGAAGGTATTATTGGTACTACTACTGACCAGTAGTCACTTTAGTCCACGTTCTAGTAATCACTCTTTGTGATTTTGCATCATAGGTAGGGCTAATGTATAAGCCTTCCATGACCTCAGGCGTTGGATAAACGGCTGGATCATTAAGTAACTCTTCATCCAGTAGTGGCTGAGATGCTAAGTTACCGTTTGCATACCAAACATAGTTCGTTGCTGTCGCAATCTGCTCAGGATCCATAATCCAGTTGATATACTTGTGTGCGTTGTCAGCATTCGGCGCATCCTTCGGAACCGCCAATTGATCAAACCACATTAGTGCACCTTCTTCAGGGATTGCATAGACAATCTCAACACCATTTTCTGCATCCCAGGCCGCGTATTGCGCCATGAATATATCACCAGACCAGCCAACTACAAGGCAAATATCTCCATTTGCAAGGGCGTCAATGTATTGTGATGAGTGGAATTTTTGAATGTGTGGACGCACTGCAGTGAGAACAGCTTCCGCTTTTGCAATGACATCCTTGTCTGTACTTCTTGGATCTTCACCAAGATATGCAAGGGCTGCTGGAATGATTTCAGTCGGCGCATTTAGCAAATGAACACCACAGTCTGCAAATTTAGAAACAACATCTGGATCAAAAACCATTGCAAGAGATGATGTCGGCGCATCCTCCATCCTTTCGTTAATCATTCCTTCGTTGTAACCGATACCAGTTGTTCCCCACATGTAGTTGACTGAGTAGTCATTGAGAGGGCCAAATTGCGCAACCTGATCTTCGATGTCACTCCACATATTGCCAATATTTGACAATTTTGACTTATCAAGTTTTTGAAAAACACCGGCTTGAATTTGTCGGGCTAAGAAGCTGCTTGATGGAACTACAACATCGTATCCTGAACCACCAGCAAGTAGCTTAGCTTCAAGAACCTCGTTAGAATCGAATACATCATAGACAACTTTAATACCAGTTGCTGCAGTGAAATCCTCATTAACCTGTTCATCAATATAATCAGACCAGTTAAGAACATTAACCACGTCTTCTGCAATCACTGCTTGAGCTGAAAAAGTGAGTGCTCCAGCTATGAGCAGTTTGTTTAACTTATTTTTCATTTTATTTCTCCTTTTATTTGCTTTTTAACTAATTGGATTATATTAAATTTTTATATTTAATAATCACCTTTTTTTAAAATACAATCCATTTATTTAAAGATGACGCAAATATGAATTGTATTCAAAATCTGTAATAGTGCTCTCAAACCTATTGATTTCAGACTCTTTAACGCACTGGTATGATTTTTGGAATCTTTCCCCAAAAAAATCCTTCACTACTGAAGATTGACTGGTTTTTTGAACGGCCTCTCTCCATGTAATTCCTAATTCCGGTTCATGTTGAGCGTGAGCATTGCCAATCGTTTCTTTATCGAGTGCATCTTTGTTTTGAATCCCTGAAAGAACACTTGAGAGAATAGAGGCAAAGACAAGATATGGGTTTGCATCTGCACTCGGTAATCTGAATTCTAATCTCGTAGCGCTTGGAGATGCTTCTGGAAGTCTAATGAGCGAGGTCCTATTTTCATTTCCCCAGCTCAGAGTGGTTGGAGCATGATCTGCGTTGTGAACGAGTCTTCGATATGAATTCGCACTGGGTGCATAAAACGACAGAAAGTCTGGTGTTGTTTTTAATAGACCAGCTATTGAGTTTGCAAAGATACCTTTGGGTTGCTTGTCTTTATCTACTTCAAAGACATTATTGCCATCTTTATCAACGAGGCTTAGATGAGCATGCATCCCATTGCCTGCATGTTCTGAAAATGGTTTTGCCATAAAAGTAGCATTAAGATTAAATTTTTTCGCGCTGTTTTTGATAGAGCGCTTCATTAAGAAGGCTTGGTCTGCCATTAATAAAGCGTCATCATGATGCAGTAGGTTAATTTCAAACTGTCCAGGCGCACACTCTTTTATAGCAGTTTCAGCAGGTATCCCTAGTAAGCATGCACTTTTTTCTACCAGGTCAAAAAACCCTTCGAAGTCATCCATTTCATTTAAATTTAGAAGTTGAACCTCTTCATATCTTCTATTGGTGCCAGGAATGAGTGGCATTTGGGGGTGACCGTTTTTTTGAAGTTTTTGATCAATTAAATAAAACTCCATTTCAGGTGCAATAACTGGCTTAAGTTCTAGCTCTTCGAAGCGTTTCAAAACTGTGCTGAGAATATGCCTTGGGTCAGCGTAAATAGGATTCCCATTTCCATCTTCCATACTGACAAGACACTGGGCATTTTTACGAGAACTCCATGGGGTAATGGCAAGGGAATTCTCAACGACTCTGCATATGGCGTCACCATCGCCAGACATAACCAGTCCTGTCCCTTTTGGATTGTCTCCCCAAACATCGAGAACATAGCTTGAGATAGGCATTTTTAATCCACCTTTGGACGCTTTAATCAAAGTTTTAGGAGAGGCATTTTTACCCCTAGGAATACCATTAAAGTCAACATAGATAAACTCAACTTTCTCAAGATCAGGATTTTTATCAAGAAAATTTTCTGCAAAATTCTTCATAGATTGTTTTTGAAAATATTATTTGCTCACATTAAATGTGAGATAATTCTATCATATTTGTGATCACAAATTAATAATATAAAAAAAATATTAGAAAATATTTGAAAAGATTAGTATGGATATTTTATCGAAAGTTGAGCCAAGGGATCTAAAGCTAAATGCAAATGAATGGGTGTACAACTCTTTATGCCAGTTAATTCTTTCTGGAGAATTTGTTCCTGGTATTTCTTTTACCTTTAGAGGGATTGCTAATTCATTTGGAGTTAGTACTATGCCTGTGCGTGAGGCTGCAAATAGACTAATTTCAGAGGGTGCTCTTGATATGTCTGAAAAACGAAGAATTACTGTATCGCAAATGACTCAATCTAAGTTTGATGAGTTGAAAGTTGCTAGATTAAATTTAGAGCCACATTTAGCAGGTCTTGCTTTAAATCATATAAATTCTAAAAGACTTAACCTACTTATAAATATAGATAAAAATCTTGATTATGCTATCTCAACTGGAAATGTTGTAGACTACATTAAATACAATTACCAGTTTCATTTTGGTATTTATGAGGCTGGATTATCACCAGTATTGCTTCCTCTTGTAAGGACTTTATGGCTTCGTTTTTCACCTTTTTATAGAATTGTTGCAGGAAGAGCAGGGACTCAAACTATGAAAGATTTTCATAAATCAGCTATTGATGCTATTAAAGATAAAGATTCTGTTGCATTGATCAATGCTATCCATAGCGACATATTAGAAGGAATGGAAATGCTGAATGAATCGCTAAATGAGTAAAAATGATTTAACTTGATTCTATTTGCACATAAGCGTGAAAATTTCTTGCGTTTATTCTCTTTTCTCTATATTATTATCTGTGATCACAAATTTTATTAAACCAATTATTTACATTTAAATGAGGAATACAATGAATATCAGTACTTCTGCTCTCCAAGAAAAAAATGCAAAGCATTTAATTCAGTCTTTCAGTGACTTAAGTTACATCAAAAATCCCGAGTCGACGCACATCATCAGTCGCGCAGATGGCGTATATATTTATGACAATGATGGTAAGAAAATTTTAGATAGCATGTCTGGATTATGGTGTGTCAATATGGGCTATGGCCAGCAATCAATCATTGAAGCAGTGAATGAGCAAATGAAAGAGTTGGTTTATTATAATAATTTCTTTGGTTCAAGCCATCCATCTGCGATTAAGTTGTCAGAAATGATTGCAAATAAAACCCCAGAAGGCATGAACAAGGTTTATTTTTGTGGCTCTGGATCTGAGGCGAATGATACTGTTGTAAGGTTGGCAAGGCACTACTGGGCTGCCAAAGGAAAACCTTCTAAATCAGTCATCATTAGCCGCACAAATGCTTATCACGGATCAACCATGGCTGGAGCTAGTTTAGGCGGAATGAGTGCTATGCATGCTCAAGGTGGTTTGCCAATAGCTGATATTGAACATGTGGATCAGCCCTATTACTATGATGCTTGCGTCGAGGCAGGCGGTAAGATTGATGCCGATGAATTTGGAATTAAAGTTGCTCAAAGCCTGGCTAAAAAAATTGATGAGCTTGGTGAAGACCGAGTTGCTGCATTTATTGCAGAACCAATTCAGGGTGCGGGAGGCGTTATTATTCCGCCAAAAACCTATTGGCCTGAGATTAGTAAAATTTGTAAGGAGAGAAATATTCTTTTGGTGGCGGATGAGGTGATCTGCGGCTTTGGGAGAACGGGTGAATGGTTCGGGTCAGGCCACTTTAACTTTAAGCCAGATTTAATGCCTTTTGCAAAGGGAGTCACTTCTGGTTATCTTCCAGTTGGAGGCGTTATTGTAAGAGATGACATTGTTGAGGTGTTGGCTGATGCCAAACAAGAGTTTGCTCACGGTTATACCTATTCAGGGCATCCAGCCTGTATGGCTGCCGCCGTTGCAAACCTCGAGCTCATGGAGAGCACAAACATCTTGCATCAAGTCAAAAATAATACTGCTCCATACCTTGGCGGCAAGTGGAAGGATCTTGAGAGCCATTCTTTGGTTGGAGAAGCGAGACATCTTGGAATGCTTGCGGCCATTGAAATTGTTGAAGATAAAGAGAGCTGTAAGAGATTTGACAATAGCGCTGAGATTGTTGGAAGATGTCGAGACTATTGTTATGAAAATGGCATCGTAATGAGGGCCATTAAAAACAAGATGGTTATCGCGCCTCCATTAATATGCAATAACGAACATATTGATGAAATTATTGAAAAGGTTTGGAAGTGTCTTGATTTGACAGCTCAGTCAATAAAGTAATTTAAATTTTCGCGTGCAATCATATTATCAAGCTAGTAGAAATACTCAGATAGATCAGCCAGAACTGATTGGTGACCATGATGCGGATGTTTGTGTTATTGGTGGGGGCTATACCGGCTTATCAACCGCTCTTTATTTAGCAAACGAAGGCGTCAATGTCTTTCTTATTGAGTCAAATCAAATTGCATCAGGCGCCTCTGGGGCAAATGGAGGGCAGGTTTCCGGCGGAATGCGAAGAGATCAATTTTATTTGGAAAAAGCTTTAGGCGTGGATTACGCCAAAGTTCTATGGGGAATTGGAGAAAAGTCCAAATACCATGCCAAAGAGCTGATTGATAAATATCAAATCCAGTGTGACTATAAAAAGGGGATTGCCCACCCAAACCACAAGCAGAAATATTGTGAAGAATCAAAGCAATATGTTGATCATATGATTAAGAACTATGACTATAAGGATATGGTCTATCTTAGTGATGATGAAATGAGGGAGGTTACAGGCTCGGATACCTATTATGGTGGAAGTTATGATGAAGCTGAGGCCCATTGCCACCCTTTAAACTATGCTCTAGGCATTGCAAAGGCAGCGCTATCTGCAGGTGCAAAAATCTATGAAAATAGTGCCGCGACCAGTTATAAGGTTTTCGATGATCATGTCAGGGTGACCACTAAGAATGGCTCGGTTAAAGCTGACCGTATTGTCCTTGCTTGTAATGGCTATCTTGAGAATTTAGAGAAGAGCTTAACATCTAAAATTTTACCAATGAACAACTATATTATTGCAACTAAGCCACTTGATGATGAAACGGTTCAAAAGATAAACCCTAAGGATATTGCCTTTGCTGACTCAAGATTCGTAATCAATTATTTTAGAATGAGTGCAGATAAGCGCTTACTATTCGGTGGTGGAGAGAATTATTCACAGGAATTATCTAAGAATATAGTTCCCATTGTTACTAGACCCCTAGAAAAAATTTATCCATTTCTTAAGGGTATTAAAATCGATTATGCTTGGGGCGGTAAACTAGCAATTACAATGAATCGCCTTCCATTCTTTACATCTCTTCACAATGAAAAAGTTATTTCTGCTCAAGGCTATTCTGGTCAAGGCGTTGCTTTAGCAAGCTATTCCGGCAAAATAGTATCTGAGAAAATAATAGGTACTGGAGAAGTATTTGATATTATGTCTAAAATTCCAAGGCCAAGCTTTCCAGGGGGTAGATTTTTACGAAATCCTAGTATGAAAATTGGTATGCTTTATTATTCGTTGCTGGACAGAATATAATAACCTTGTTTATTTAAAAAGAGAATTCTATGAGCATTGATGATTTTGAAGATATGAAGACTGACCAAGCCTTCACTAGAAAAAGTCTTTATGGTAGGGCTAATGAAATGACCTATGGCGGCGCTCTAAGCTTTCTTAGACGAAAATATACAAAAAATTTAGAGGGTGTCGATATAGCAGTCAGTGGCATTCCATATGATGCTGCAACTAGTTTCAG
>Ga0233429_1000567_pt1 | contig 57137 bp, 73 predicted proteins | sample SI_118_April2016_3_FD_179879 | JGI IMG/M metagenome (GOLD analysis project Ga0233429, IMG submission 179879) | Seawater microbial communities from Saanich Inlet, British Columbia, Canada - SI_118_April2016_135_MG | ecosystem: Environmental > Aquatic > Marine > Inlet | place: Canada: British...
AACTATCATAAATTTTAAACTCTGCTAGATTTTCTCTTCCCACATCTACAGTTAGCAATGGGTATGGTGTGAAAAATTGCTCTACATCTATTGCATTATCATTGTATGAAAAACCATCTGTCACTAATCGTTCTCCAGATTTATCTAATCCCATAGTTGGCGGTTTAATGCAGTTATCTCCACATCCGCCATTGCTTGATGCCGTAGATGCAGTAGGTGGAGTGTCAATAACATATACGGTATCATCTGTAACATTTGCAACATACATTCTATTATTTGAAGAATCAAATGCAATTGCTCTAGGTTGATCTCCTACAGTAATTGTTGCAGTTACGGTATTACTTGAAGTACTAATCACTGAAACTGTATCATCATTTGCATTTCCAACATAGATGTTATCATTTCCAGAATTAAATGCAATTGCTCTAGGTTTGTCCCCTACAGTAATTGTTGCAGTTACGGTATTACTTGAAGTACTAATCACTGAAACTGTATCACCTGTAAGGTTAGTTACATACATTCTATTATTTGCAGAATCAAAGGCAATATGGACTGGAAGAGTCCCAACTGAAATAGTAGAGCCATCTACGCTGTAATCACTGGTATCAATAACTGAAACGTTGTTATCGCTTCTGTTTACTACATACATTCTATTATTTGCAGAATCAAATTCTATATCATATGGAAAATCACCAACTGAAATGGCAGTTCCTGCACTTGCACCATTTGCATCAATTATTGAATTATCAGATGTGTCAATTACAGATATAGCGTCATTACCTTGACTTGTAACATACATTCTATTATTTGCAGAATCAAAGGCAATGCTAATAGGCGTATTTCCAACGGTAATTGTTGTTCCATCTACGCTGTAATCACTGGTATCAATAACTGATACTTTAGCAGTATTGTAATTTGTAACATACATTCTATTATTTGCAGAATCAAAGGCAATGCCAAGAGGAGCATCCCCAGCGGAAATAGTTGCCAAAATATCACCATCTGCACCATATGCAAAAGTTACAGATAATGAAAACAGTATAGTTAAGGATACTGTAAAAGCAAATTTTCTATTAATCAATTATTTTACAAAAAAAAACGATTTAAAAATATTTCAATGATTTCAGATTTGGGAATTATAATTGTAACCCTACAAAGTTTTCAATTATGAAAATCTCTACACTGAAAATAGTAAATTATTATCAAATTTTACTCATTGTGTAATTATTTTATTTCATCTTTGCCATCAGTATTGATGTTGTCACATTCGGGCATTGACATTTGATCACTTTGTTATCATCAAACCTATTTGATTTTTTTTATTTAGGCGTGAATCTATAAAAAATCGTAAAGATATTTTAGCTAAAATGTTTTTCAGAGTAGATCTGTAAATGTGAATAATATATTTAGAATATGATATAATCTAATGCTGATGCGTCACTGATTAATCTGGTATGCTTTGAACCAACTACATACCCATTTTTAACATCATTTGCAGGTATCCATCTATTTGTAGAACTATAGTGCCTTTTTTCAGATAATTCTCGTTCTATTGCTTCAACATCAAATTCACCTTCTTCAACCTCTTGTGTTGTTAGATGTTTGATTGTTACAAGAATTTTTGTAACTTTTACACGATCTCCAAATTTCCATTGTAATGGTGGCGTTTCATCTGAAACTTCCAACACTTTGATTTTCATTTGTTTTGAACCAAATGCATTGTAACTGATAAGTGATTTTTCGTCTGTAAATTCCTCAAATTTAATTCTTGAATTAACTTCTGAATCAGAAATCGTTTCTAGTAATGAATCTGATTCTGTTTTTACAGGTTCGATGTTATCTTCAGACATATATTAAATCGATGTATCTTATCATTAAAAAACGATGTGAACTTGTTCATTGTCTACAAATCGTTTCTTTGTTTTGTTTTAAATGGCATTATGCACTCTTCAAGACTAATCTCTTCTCTAGATCCGTTAATTTTTGCAAAAAATTTCCCTTCATATGTACACACACAGTCAGTTATGTCTCTAGTCTCATCCCAAATTTTGAAAAATTCTCTTAATTCTCTGTTTTCATATTCTCCTATTCCTAGTCTTTTTTTGGAGAGAAATTTGAATGCCAACAAAACCTTTCTTTTTTTATAAATATCAAATGTCTTAATCCAATCCAAACACCGTTCAATTTGATCTGCTGGTACTGGTAATGATGTACCTGTACCCGATTTTGCTTCTATGGTAAAAATAATACTGTCCCCTGTATTCACTGCAAGAACATCTGGTAATGCAACACTTGGAGAACCTAATCTGAATGCTTTCCAATTTTCTGTACTATTGAATCGTTTAACGATTGTATCTTCCCAGTGATACCCTCTTTGTCTGCGAATTTTTGAAGCTTTTTGATTATTTGTGTTAATTTTTTTATCATTTTTTTGTTTTGTAATTGTCATGGCTGCAAATTTTCTTTTCAACATATTTTATTCTCATTTTATTATAGTAAATTGAGGTAATTACATAATAACTCAATTAAATATTAAATCTTGGTCAATTTTGATTTTTAATATCTAAATAGTTCAAAATTATAAATTCAATATTGGATGAAATAATCATTGAAAAATTATTAGAGAGACGAGATGTTTTTTTAAATACTTTAAAACATATTGAATTTCAATTGGTACTTGATTCTACTGATGAAGAAATCATTGAACTAAAAAAAACTCAGACATTCACTATTGAAGAATTGAAAAAAATTGAACAAGAAATTTCATTTTTAACTTCAAAAAAATAATGTTATTTACAATGAGTTTATCTGGATCTTTAATTTTAGAAATTTAATGTTTGATGAAATTATTAATAATTTAATCAAAATTAAACAAGATTTTGCAAAAAATTATTCAGGAAATGCTCATATTCAGGAGGTGATTCCTTCACAAACCTCAAAAGAATTTCCACTTGATAAAAATCATTTAGAACAATTACATAAATTTGCAGAAAAAAATCCTATCTACTTTAATTCCTACGAAGAAAAAATTTTAGGTGTTTCATGTATTGTGTATGAAGGAGACATTAACGAATATTGGTTAAACAGTATTAAACATGGTTCTAGTTGTCAGCCCTTTTACCCCACCTGGATAATGTCTGCTTATCTGATGGTGTTAATTGCTAAAAAAATTGGTTATTCTGAACTTGTGGATATTGGTTCAGGTGATGGAAGAATTGCATTTTGTGGGAAAGTTTTAGGATTAACTTCTCACAGCCTTGAAATTGATGATGTGTTAGTTGGATTGCAAGATACCATTTGTGTACAAACAAATCAAAATTTTAATCCAAAATGTGGGGATGCATTAGAATTTGATTACTCTGAATTAAATTTGAAAACACCAGTCTTTTTCATTGGAGGACTTCCTCAAATGGGAGGTGATATTTTGGCAGCAAACATTATTGGTAAAATAAACTCCATCTCTAATTTAAAAACAAATACAGGATTAGTGTTTGCAGGAACAAACACTAAACGACAATTATCTGGAAATTTGTCTGTTGGAGGATGGAGTGCTCTAATTGAGAAACATATGTTGGATGTACTTGATACTGTTTCATTACCTACTGTCTGGACTTTTGATCAATTAATTGAAACACCATATATTTTTACAAAATTTAAATAATTTCAAAAAAATAATTCCCGTTAGTTATTCCACATTTTGAAATTTTTACGATTTGATCTTTTTTTGGATTTGTAGTCATTTTGGCAATTAATCTAATTGAATCAAAAAATTCCACCATGCAAAAATAATTTTTGTCTTGTCTGGAAAATTCAATTATTTTACCCTCAAATTCTCCTTTTTTCAGTGATGTTTCACCATTACAGTTATCACAAAATTCTGATGGTGGCCAAATTATTTTTTTACATGTCAAACATTCAGGGATACTGAATTTCCCTTTTGATAACTCTGTCTCAAAACTCATCTTTCTAATACCAACACCGTTGATGATGTAGAAGCTGCTGACATGTTGTGAACTAATCCTACATTTGCATTATCTGTTTGACGATTTCCTGCAGTTTTTTGAATCTGTTGTACAATTTCTATGGTTTGGGATATTCCTGTAGCTCCAAGCGGGTGTCCTGTACCAATTAACCCTCCACGTGGATTTATCTTAAAATTATTTGTATCATGTAATTCCTTAACCATACTCATTCCTTTTCCTGGATTTGTAAACCCTATAGATTCTAATGCCATAGGTTCACAAACAGAAAATGCATCGTGTACTTCTGCAACATCAATATCTGAAACAGTATGATTTGACATTTTAAGTGCTGATTGTCCTGCAATTTTTGTTGACTCCATAGATGATAATGATGTATTTTTTGTAAACCCTGCTGACGTTGTTTTTTGTCCTATTCCTGTAATCCATATTGGCATATCTGTGTATTTTTTGGCCATTTCTTCAGATGCTAATAAAACCGACGCACTTCCTGTACATGGTCTTGAACAATCTAGCAACCTAAGATCATCTGTTAATTTTTTAGAATTTATTACATCTTTGACTGTGTATGTTTTTTTTGATATTGCATTTGGGTTTTCTTTTGCTTGTTTATGATTTTTCACGGACACCAATGCTAGTTGTTCATCTGAAATACCAAATTTCCGTTTGTATGATTTTGAAAAAATAGATGCCCAAAAAATCGGATGTTTGAACTCACCTCTTGAATTATCCCATTCTAAAATTTGTCCTGGACTATCATATCTCTCAGCACCTGATACCAGAACCATATCTGCTAGTCCTGATGAAATATAAGAATATGCTGAAACAATAGAATTTGTGCCTGAATTACATAGACTTTCAATAGAGTGTGCAATTTTTGGTTGAATTCCTAGCATTTCAGATAACACTGGGGATAGATATTTTGAATTGTTATTTGTAGAGACTAAAACTGCATCAATCTCTTTTTTGTCAATATTGGTATTTTTTTGAAAAAGATCATTAGTTGATTTATGTAAAATAGATTCTATTTTATGATCTTCTTTTGTAAATGGAATTATTCCATGTGCTATGATTCCAACTTTTTGCATAATTACTCATCCAAAAATGTTTTTTTTAACAATGAAAATGATTCTATTGTATCTCCAATTGGATTAAATTGAATTATTGGCAGATTAACACCGGTCTCTCTAAATTTTTTTAATTGTAATTTTGCTTCATTTGGTGTTCCAGAAATACAAAGTGAATTTAACATGGACTCTGTTACCAACTCATGATTTGATTTGAATCCTGATTTTTTGAATTCCTCAAAAATATTATTGGTTTCATTTTTAAATCCATTTTTAGCTAAAAATTCTCTGTAAATCTTTCCTACTGATACATAAAATGCAAGAGTTTTCTTTGCACGTTGTATTGCCTCTTCGGAATTATTTGATACACATGTAATTATTTGACATGCCACATCAATTTTCTTTTTTGACTGCATCTTTGAAATAATTTGCCTCATTTCTTCTTTTGGTCTTAAATAAAAAATCACACCGTCTCCAATTTCCCATGCTAAATTGACCATTCTTTGATTGATTGCAGCCAGGTAAATTGGAATTAATTGCCTCTTTGGTTCTAAAAGTAAAGTAAAATTTTTTAAATTAAAAATTTTTCCTGAATAGTTTATTTGTTTTTTTGATAATGATAATCTAATAATTTCTACATATTCTTTCATTCTTTGAACTGGGTTATCAAATTTTTTACCGTGAAAATCTTCCACTATTGGAACACTACTTGTACCCAATCCTAGAATTAATCGCCCATTGGATAGAATATCTGTAGTTGCGGCTCCCATTGAAATTGTAGATGGGCTTCTCGAATAGATGTTAATTATGGATGAGCCAATTTTTTGGGTTTTAGTCTTGGCAGATACTGCACCTAATATAGAAAAATTCTCCATTCCCCAAGTTTCAGGAATCCAAATTGAATCAATTTTTGTTCTAGATACCATTTCTGTACATTGAAGCACCTGTTCTACTGAAAGCAATGATCCTAAACTACATGCAATACGCATGAAAACAGTATGAATATTGGATATTCTAGTGTATCTGTTCAATGAAATATCTTTCAGATTTAAAAAATCGCGATAAATTAACAATTGGTGATTTTTCTTTGAACAATCTATTCCAAAGCAATTCAAAATAAATGAAATATTTTTTTACACTCATAATACATGATATTTGATTGATGATTTATGACGTTAAATATGGTCACAGATAATTCCAAAAACAAAAAATTCCCTTGTGATTCATGCCATACTGATTGTTGTAAGGAATATGTGATATTTGTAAATGCTCATGATATTTACCGTCTTTCAATGAGATTAAAGTTAAACCCGATGAATTTCCTTGAAATTCTTGGTGCAAAAGATTATGATCTTGGAATAAATGTAGAAGAAGGTTTGATTGATCTTATTTTAAAACAGAAAAATGATGGGTGTATGTTTCTTGAAGAAACTAAAGATACCTTTAGATGCACTGTAAATGATTTTAAACCCAGTATATGCAAATCATATCCATTTCAAATCAAAAATGAGAAATTAATACAAATGAGTGATATAATGTGTCCAGTTGATTGGAATATTAAAGAATTTGAATCTATAATGCTACCTCATCTCAAAAAAGATTATCATGAATGGAAATTTTATGATAATCTGATACTAGAATGGAATACAAAAAATTCAACAAAAAAACCATTATCTGCATTTTTAAAATTTATTCTAAATAGAGTATCTTTGGAATTTGTGCAGTACCCATGATGTTCATTATACTAAAAATTTATCGTAATAATTCATAAATCTGTCAATTTTTCACGGTTAGTTAATTTTCAATTATATGATTTTTAGAAATCTGTGTTCCTCCCTGTAATTATTTTTCAATTAGGACCAATCTAATGTCTTTATGGGCAATGCTGTTTTAGCAATAGGTTAATTTTCATTGAGGCGGAGTATTATCAGATCAAGTAACAATGAAAACTATTGAGCGAACAAACATTTTCAGAAAAACCTTCCAATAATACCCGTTTTTGGAGCAATGCAACAAAATATGCTTCAGTAGGAAATGATGAATCATTTGTTGAAGAAGTTGCATATTTGATGGTTACTTTGCACCGAACTGGTGCATAAATTTTAAAATTATTTAATTATTTTTTCAATTTCAGATGCACAATCTTCCATATCTTTGAAAGAGTCAACTGAATACCATTTTGAATTTTTGAATTTGACTGTGTTAAGTTTGCCTTTTTTTGCATAATTTGGGAAAAGTGTTTTTTCAATATCTCCTTTATCTGGTAATTCCTTGAGTATATTTTTTTGAAGATGGTATATTCCTGCATTCATCCATGTATCTGAAATCTCTTTTTTTTCTCTAAAATTAATTATTTTTTCACCTTTTGTTTCTAAAATTCCATATTTTGTTTTTAATTCAATTGCGGCAATAGAATTGGAAACTTTCGCTAATTTTTTTAAATCAATATTTGTTAATGTATCTCCATTAATCACAAAAAATTCCTTATCTTTGATCATTTTTCCTGCTTTTTTTATTGCACCACCAGTACCTAAAGGAGATTTTTCAACTGAAAATTTTATTTTAATTCCTAAATCTTTCATTCCTAAATAATTTTCCATCATTTTTGTTTTGTAACCTGAACAGATTATTACTTCATCAACACCAAATTTTTTTAAATATTTTATTTGCCACTCAATTATTGGAATATTTTTAATTGGTACAAGTGGTTTTGGAACGTAATCTGTAATTGGCTTTAATCTTTTTCCGCGTCCACCAGCTAAAATAATTACTTTCAACAATTGTTGTATTTTTTTATAGTATAACTTTGTTTTTCTATTTTTAAAATCACAGTTTAAGAAATCCTTGATTTGGGATTCTACCTGAATATACTCTTTGTATTAAGATCATCTCATTTGACTTTCTTCCCACGATAATTTTTTGACTAGCATGTTCTAATGTCTCTTTAATTTCATCACAAAAAACACTCAATTGATTTTTCAATTTCTCTCCAATATTTGTCTCCATTACCAGTTTAATTGAGGATAAAATTTCCGTCATGTTTGAGCATGAATCTAACAACTTTTCAAATTCTTTTTTTGTATTTGCAAACTTGTAAGAGTTGATATCTTTGGAAATATCTACAAATATTTTTTTACTTTCTAATTTTTTTAACATCTCTTTTATTCTTGATTCGTTTCCAAATATCAAATTATTTACAAATCCTAAATAATCATCAGGATTTGAATACTGTAATTTATTGTAATAATTATCCGTACTAGATATTTTGATTTTTTTCACAAATCCTAACTGTTCTAATTTCCTTAATGAATTACTGATATCTTTTCTTTTGTATCTTTTTCCTTTTTTATCTAAACATGCCTTCCAAATATCATCTGCATAATTGTTCTCATCATTCATATTATTCAAAATATGTGTAATTGAGATTTCTTTCATGATTTCTTTTTTAATTGTGATTTTATAGTTTCATCTTTATTCACAATTTCTTCCATTTTTTTTGCAAATTCATTATAAATTTTCTCAAGATCTTTTAGAGGCATATCAATTCCTAAAAGTTTCATTGTTTTATTCCATGATTCTATGTATTTTTTATCATCAAAACCTGTACCTAATGTTTCAGCTAAAGAGTTAATTCCCTCTGTTTTCCCTAATGCGTAAATTGCAACTTCTCTATTAGTGAGCATATTTACATTTTATTTTTGCCAATAAAAAAACCTAAACATTTCTAATTGGTTTATCTTTGAATTATTGTGCCTGATTATTTGTTTAGTTCATATAATTTTGAATCTAATTTAACATCTTATGTCATTTTTGTTATGATGTTTAATTTTGATAAATAAAAAAAAGATGAGGGAATTCTAAATTGAATTCGAAATATCTTTTGGTGTTTTAACCACCTTGAATATTTTGACGTTGTAATCTCCTTCAAAATATTTAGTGATTTTTCCCTCATCTATGGACACCACTCTGAATTTGTACTCAAAGGAGTTGTCTCCTTTCAAATTAACCTGTGCAACATGAATTGGACGCTCTTCAGTTGGTTTAAAGAACTGAATTATTACAGGATAACCTTGAACTGGATCGTTAACCATTCCTTTGACTGTTCCCCAAGGTAGTGTATTATTTTCAGGCACACTCATCACAGTTACTGTTTTTTGTAGACTTTTTTCATCGTCTAATTCCAGCATTGTGGTGTGAGTTGATTCTGCAAAAACAGATACATCAGAATATGGCACAGATGCAACAAATAGCATACCAAAAATACTTGCTATTGTCATATTTTTCACATGTCTTGTTTTACACATTTTGTGTGTGTCTGATACAGAAATCATACATCCACCATTTGAAAAAAACTTGTTAACGGTGGATTTCATTTCATCATCCTCTGTGTACGGTCATGGGTATGAGATATTTTGAAAAAGTTTTTTGTTTCTTTACATCTCATTTGAGAACTCAATGAGGACAACTTTTTTGCCATCTTATTGTCTCTCCTCAAACAAAATCCAAGAAAGACCCATCAAATCTTTTGTAGTTAGTATGGGTGATTTTGTTTGTATTTCGGATTGTTTGATTTGCTTTTTTTCAATCCTGTTTTCAGAAGGCAATTGTTGCCACTTTTGTATGATTTTCTGTTTCATGAATTACTTGAGCCTGAGTTATATATATCCAGATATACCGTAATACGGTATGCCTTTAGAAAATAATTATGTCTTTGGAAACTTACAAAATTACAAATTATATCTTCGTCCAAATGCTCATATTCATTATGGATATCCATTCACAAAAAAATCATCATTGAATAAACATCAACAAAATGTTCAAAATTTATTAAAACTAATGAGCAAAAATGAATCCAAAACTACATGGGATTTAGCAAAAATTACAATCTCAAATGATATTTCAAAATTACGTGAACGTGAAAAAATTTACAGACGGTTACTTGTAGGTAGAAAAGATAAAGGAAAACATTCCAATGGAATTTTAGATTTAGGTTTAGTAGTTAAAGATGGCAAGAGTCTCAAAACTGGGATCTCTGACAAGTATAGATTATCATTATATGGAATTTTGTATTGTATTGATGTTTTAGATCTTAATTCACATGAAATTGATAAAATTGCCGAAAAGTATTCCCACATCCTACCCAAAGTTTTTGGAAAATGGAATTATCTAAAATCAAAAATAGGAAATAAAGTATATGGAATTAAATTTTTAGCTAATGGTTTACTTGCAGATAATCCTCAAATACAAGTTCATTCTGGAATCCCATTTTATGAATTAATGTCTTATGTTCATATAAAATATCAAAAAAACTTTGAACATATTTCTGAAGAAAAATTAGCAGACCAGATATCTTATTGGTTTTATGTAAATTTATTATATTTTCCTACACAAAAAACAGATTCAAAACCTATGGGGATTAAACTACTTGATCCTGTATTTGATACTGATAAAGAATTAAAAAAATGGTTTTCACTTTTTTTCAAAGAATCTATACAATATTATCGTGAGCGATACTTAATCTTAAAAAAATCTACAAGTAATTAATCTAATCTTATGGACTGTATAATTTCATTTAATTCGTTTAAATCAAATGGTTTGATTAATAATCCAAATAATCCTGATTCTTTTGCTTTTTCATATTCTTTATTATCAATTGCATAAGCTGATGTGAAGAGTATTTTTGCATCTGGATTTTTTTCTTTAATTTTAAAAAATGACTCATACCCGCTCATTATTGGCATTTTAAGATCCATCAAAACTATGTCTGGGCGTGATTCTGTGAATTTTTTTATGGCCTCTTCACCATTTTTAGCAGTAATGACATCATAATTTTCATATTTTAACATGTATTCAGTAGCCTCTAAAAACTGGACATCATCATCAACTAGTAGAATCTGCAAATTAGACATTTTTGATACTCTCTGAATTATTATTAATCAATTTTATGTATGATTTCATTTTGGAATCCTTATTGAGAATACTACTGGATTATTGCTTACTTTGATTTCTCCTCTATGTTGTTCTATGATATTTTTACAACTTGATAGCCCTAAACCTGTACCTTCCAATTTTGTAGTAAATAATGTGTCAAAAACTTTTTCTAATTCTTTTGCAGGAATATTTGGACCTGAATTTTCAAATTTTATGATTGTATCTGTAGATGTTTCATATGTGTTAATTGATATCTTTCCTCTGTCTTCTCCAATTGATTGTACCGCATTAAGTAAAATGTTCACAAACACAATCAACATTTTTTCGTAATCAAAATTTGCCATCAAATCTTTTTGAGGTAAATCCAATTGAATATTCTTAGAAGGATTCAATGTATCAACTGCTTCTTGAATTGTTTTGTTAATTGAATGTGATTTTAATATAATTGGAGTAGTTCTTACATAGTTTAACACTTCTTCAATTTGGTGAGATATTCGTCGTACTGAAATATTGATTCGATTTATTTCTCTTGAAATAACTTCATTTTCTTTTTTATTTTCTTTGTCAATAATCACTCCTGCATTTTTAATTGTACCAAGTGGATTTCGTATGTCGTGAGCAATATTTGAAGATAGTTTTCCAATAACTGCCAACTTTTCTTTTTTGAAACTTTGTGTACGTTTCATCAAAAATACTAATAAAACAACTATTGTAGATAACAACAAAAATGTTGTTTGAATTTTAGTGAAAAATATTACCTCATCAATTTCTTCATTAATTGACTGAGTTGGAGTAACAACTGCAAATAAAAATTCATTTTTTTCATTAATCTTAACACTTACCCCTGAATGAATTCTTTCTCCAATTCCATCATCTAAAGTAAAAATAGTTGTGGAGGGATTTCCTTGAAATATGCTCAAAATATAAGGATTTAGAAAAGTATTGTCTCCTACATTTTTTTGAATTTCATTCCCGAAAAAATTCTTACCTACATTTTCTGATTTTGGGTGAACTAGTAATGTATTGTGTTCATCAATAACCATTAAAAATTGTGATTCTATATCATAGATATTTCCATGTCGCTCAAAAAATTCACTAGATGATAATGTAACTAACAGTGAACCTTTGAGTGTGTCTGTAGTACTGTTAATAATTGGAACAATGATTGCAACTTCTGGTTCTTCAAACAAAAGTGTACTAATTGATAATATTTTTGGTTCTACTAAATCACTTTCTTCATTATCTATAATTTCTGATAACCCTGTAACTATTCGACCCACTACCGACTCATGACTTTTACTCACTTGTGATGACACCATAAAATTTTTATCAAGGGCAAGAATACGTGCTGATGGAGTAATCATGTTTAATCGATTAAATGTATCATTTAACATTTCATTTGATTTTGTAGTACCAATATCATTTTGAATTTCATCTGATTTTGATAAGATGTCTAATTCAAAAACAATCAATTCTAATTCTGAACTAATATTTTTTGAAATCGATTTTGTAATAATTTCCTGAATCTTGATTTGGTTTTGAAGCACTGAATTTTTAATATTTCTTTCTTCTATATTGTAAATTTCAAGTGTGATTATTGCCAATGAAATAATTATTGCAAATGTTATTGAATACCATACAAATTTTTTATTATTTAATCCCAAGTTCAATCACTCCTAATAGATTTCATATAAGTGCACTATGTTTTCATAGTTTCTCTACTTTTAATTCTCAAATATGGTTGTGAAGAAATTTTCTATTTGTTCATTATTTGTAAAACGGTTCATTTTTGACTAGTCATTGTTTTTTTCTGTCAAGTAGTAATGTAATTCAGTATAACACTCTACACAATACTCCTCAGAATTGGTATGATCACAATCATACACTTTTGGTACTTTATCATCACATTTTGAACATGTAGGCATGTTAATCGCTATTTTGTTGATTTTTTTATCTCAATTCCACCTAATGCTGCAATTATTGCGCCTATACCGAATAATATTCCGCCCTCCCCTAGCATTCTTGCTGCATTTTCTGACCCTGATGCCATTACTAGTGTCAAAGCACCACCGATTATTATTAAAATCCCTGTAACAATAAACATCATTCCCAACCCTTTGAATCTAGGTCGTTTTGGTATGAAAAATGCAATAAATGATAAAATTACTGGTGGCATGCCAAAAATCATTCCACGTTCATGACCATTTAATGGAATGAATCCTTCTCCATCTCCTGACATTATCATTATAACATCTGCACCATAAATTACTAACAGTATAATTGAAATTCCAGATAATATGTGAGGAATTGATACCATAGTTGAATCCCACTTCTTTTAATTAATAAACCATTATGTAATTTGAGAATTTTTTTTACATATGATTTTTTATTCGATTGGCTTTGTGATTACTTTATCTTTAATTGACTCTACTTTTTTTAGTAAATCATCTATTGTTTCATTTTCGTTTGAGACAATATTCACATGCCCTAATTTCCTAGATGGTTTTGAGATCTCTTTCCCATACATCTTCAAATAAACATCTGATTCTGAAATAGTAATTGGAATATATTTCCCATTAAATGATTTTGAACCTAAAATATTGTACATTATTGTTGGGTGAATCAATGTTGTTTCTCCTAACTCTAATCCTAAAATTGCACGAAGATGTTGTTCAAATTGAGATGTCTTACTTGACTGTAACGTATGATGTCCAGAATTGTGAACACGTGGTGCAATTTCATTTATTACAATATTATCATCTTTAGTTACAAACATTTCAATTCCAAACACTCCTGCACCTTTTAGAACCTCCATGGTATTATTTGCAATATTTTCTGCTTTTTCAATAACTTCTTTTGACACTCTAGCTGGGGCAATTGTTTGACGTAAAATATTTTCTTCATGAATATTTTCAACTAATGGATATGCCTTGATTTGTCCTTTGGTGTTTCTTGATGCAATTACTGAAACTTCCATTTTAAATGGAACAAATTTTTCCAATAGTAATTTTTGACCCTTGAAATAATCAAATGCTTTTTGAACCTCTTCTTCAGAATTAATCTTAAAATTTCCTCGCCCATCATATGCATCTCTTCTGGCTTTAAGCAATGCTGGGTATCCAAATCTCCTTAATCCTTCTTTTACATCTTCAAAACTTTCAATTTTTATAAAATCTGGAACCGATATGTTATTTTCTGACAAAAATGTTTTTTGTAGATATTTATCTTGAATAATTTTTAGTGTATCTGGGGAGGGATTAATCTCTGCATTCTTTTCTACAGATTTTAAGACGTCGCTGTCTCCTGACTCTATCTCATATGTTATAATATCTGATTTTTCTGCCAAATCGATTATTGCTTTTTTATCTTTAAAATCTGCAATTATTTGCTCAGCTCCTACTTGTGATGCAGGACAATTCTCAGTAGGATCAATTACTATGATTTTTGAAATATATTCTGGCATATTCTTTGCAGATTCTGCTATCATCATACCAAGTTGTCCTCCACCGATAATTCCTAGAACTTTTGTCATTATGTTATTCCAAATAATCGATTAAAAATATCTAATGCTGGTATTTTTTAGTCTATTTTCTACCCTGAGAGCTATGATTAATTACTCTCTAGTTTTTTGTAATACCGTGCCTTATTCTAAAAAACCTCTTGTAGGAATCATCATGGGTTCAAGCTCAGATAGTAGAATTATGCAAGGGGCTGCTGAAATTTTAGATGAATTTAAAATAAAACATGAAGACCAAATTGTTTCTGCACATAGAACCCCCTCAAGATTGGCAGAGTATGCTCAACATGCAGAAAAAATGGGATTCAAATTAATTATTGCAGGTGCAGGAGGGGCTGCACATCTACCTGGTATGATTGCATCACACACTACAATTCCTGTAATTGGTGTACCTATTCTAGTGTACAATGACAAACATCCAAAAAAAATTGATACATCAAAATTTTCAGCCTTTGGTGGATTGGATTCCCTATTATCAATTACTGAAATGCCTTCTGGTTCTCCTGTAGTATCAGTTGGAGTAAATAAAGCAGGAAATGCAGGAATTTATGCAATCAAAATTCTTGCAAATGAATTCCCTCCATTAAAAAAGAAACTAAAAGAACACAAATCTAATCAACATAATTCTGTTTTAAAAGAGTCTGAACAACTAAAAAAAGAAGGCCTTTCAAAATTTGCAAAAAAGAAGTTCAAATAATCATGTTAACAAAGTAAACTGAATATCTTTCTCTCTTAATTTTTCGATTAATTTTTCTGCTTGTTCCTTTCCTTGAGTCTCAAGACTGAGCGTAACAGTTACTGAACCTGCATTAACTTTTGAGCTTAATCTATCGTGAACTACTTCTACAATGTTTGCATTAGCCAAAGCAATCTCATCCACAATCTCTTTAAAAATTCCTGGTCTATCTGGTAGTGCCATGGATAGAACCAATAACCTTCCCATTGCAGCTAACCCTTTGTCCACAATTTGTCCTAGTAAGTACATATCCACATTACCCCCTGCCAATACTGAAACAACTTTTTTTCCTGGTGATGGTTTTTTTGATATAAGATATGCTAAACTTACTGCACCTGCAGGTTCTACTACAAATTTCATTCGTTCCATTAACAAGAACATTGCTTTTGTAATTTCTGAATCATCTACAAGAACAACATCATCAATTAATTCTTTAATTATTGAAAATGTATTTTCGCCAGGTAATCTCACTGATATTCCATCTGCAATTGTTCTTTCCCCGCCACTTTCTGTAAGCGTTCCATTTTTGATTGATTCATACATTGATGGAAATGATTTGGATTGAACCCCAATTACTTTGATGTTTGGGTTGTTCTCTTTAATTGCAATTAATGTTCCAGCAGCTAAACCTCCGCCTCCTATTGGAACATACACTTCATCTACATCAGGTAATTGTTCTAGTATTTCCAAACCTACAACTCCTTGAGCTGCAATAATTTGAGGATCATCAAATGCATGTATTATTGTGGCACCGGTTTGTTGTGCAATCTCTTTTGCTTTTTTTGATGATTCATCATAGTTTACTCCTTCAAGGACTACTGTTGCACCATACCCTTTAGTTGCAGAAACTTTTGCAGGTGATGCATTTTTTGGCATTACTATAGTACATGGGATTTTTTCTAATGCTGATGCAAAAGCCACACCTTGTGCATGGTTTCCTGCAGATGCTGCAACCACCCCACGTTTTTTCTCTTCATCTGATAATGATTTGATTTTATAATATGCGCCTCGAATTTTAAAAGAACCTGTCTTTTGTCGAAATTCTGCCTTTAGAAAAATCTCTGAACCTGTAATATCGCTAAATGTTGGAGAATGTATTAGAGGTGTTTTTTTTATTTCATCTCCTCGCATGGAATTGGCATTTACAATTTCATCATATGATGGGTTCATTGGAAATGTTGCTAGTTAAACGATGTATTTGACTTCTTCTATACAAAATTAACATTTTTTGTCAAATTTTATGCGTAACTTTTCAAATCTGTTTCATATTTTCAAAAGATTATTTTGGCATGTTTCTAGTCATGTTGATTTCATTTATGACCTGATTACCTTTTCTAATTCATCTAATCTGTTTGACATTTTTTCTTTGATCTCCTTGGACATTTTTCTTGGATCAAACAAACCTTCTTTGTTTGAATTTTTTACAAATCCTAAATCAAATGAACAAAGACAACCCTCTTCGCCTGAAACTAATTTAGCATCATCAATTAGTACTGGAACAACCTGATATGTTTCCATTAACATAGTATCTAATTCATCAAATAGTTCTTTTTTCTTATCTGATAATTCTTTAAAATTAGTACCTTCATCCTTTTCTATATCTGCAAAGATTTTTTCACGTAATTCATCATTTTCATAAAATATTTCAAATAGATTTTGATGATCAAAGTCTTTGTATCCCAATTCTTTTAATTTATTCAGTACCAATTGATCACTGTTATCTGAAAGTTCTTGTTCTTTGTTTTTTGTCAAATCGACAATTTCAGATAATTCTTTTTGACAATCAATTACTCTTTGTTCTGGTTTATAATATAACAATACATGAAATTGAATTGAAAGATGTCCTGAAATAAGATAATTTCCTTCCATGATTTCAAATTTTGTAAAAATTCTTCTGATGTCCTCATTATTTGAAATTGATACATCTTGTAATGACCATCCTTCTAATTTTTGATTTATTTTTTGAAAATAATCTGATATTTTTTTTGGATCAAATGTTTTTTGATCAGTAACTGTAGAATCCCCCATCATCACTTTAATTTCCATAGTGTTTGCTAATTCTGTAATTTTTTCTACAAATGTTTTCTGAATGACTTCATTTTTTTTATTCAGAGTCTGGATAAATTCATTGGGTGATCTGGTACCTAAACGCACAAAAAATAGCCATTTGTTGTTCTCCTTAAACCTTCATTAATTTCAGGAATCAGGGTTTTTTTTGACATTTTTGTGCCTATTTTCATATTTAGTTCAAAACACATTTGAGTATTATTTTGAGTTAATCAAAAAATTTGATTTATCTAGTTTTTTGATGCAATTTATTTTTTTAAAATTGCAGTTTGATATAATATAAAATTTAATCACCTAAGAAAAACATAAGATACATACAAAATTGCAGACACTGCCGTTGATACACCTAAAATAATGCCTAACTCTTTTCCTGAAAATACATTTGTTCTAAAACTCATGTCCGATAATACTTCCACATTCTAAATTAATCAATGTTCACCATCATACTAATTTTGTTTTTTATCATTTCCAAATTAAATAAGATTACCTGAGAGAGGTTGTTGTAAATTAAAAACAATCAGATGTCCAATAATTTTTGTTCTAATTGTTCCATTTGTTCATCATCACACTGTTCTGCACTTTCAATAGTACAAAATTCCCGTACTTCAACAAATGCATCAAGACATGATTGTAATTCTTCAGGATTAAGGTTATCTTCACTACATGCAATCATCATTGCTTCATAATTTATTGCAAATTGATCTAATAACCATTTTTTAGTATCCATACTTTCTAATATGTCAAAATCACTCATACTAGTTCCAAAATACATAATCCCTAAAAGTATGGGAATTATCAGAAGAAATTTTAATTTAGATTTCATTATCATTGACATAATATTATAACTCCTAGATTGTATGAACATCAAAATTTAGAATGTATAACTTTAGCGTATTGAAGTTTAGACTTTTCTAACTAGTAATTCCCTGATAGATTTGAAACTAGGGGTGTATTACGTGTGTACAAGTAAAATATTTTTCATTATAACCTGTTCATCTTAAATCAAAAAATGAGACACATATTAGGATAGTTCACTGCACTTTATGCAAAAAACAGATGTCATTTGATGAAGTACGATTCAGACATGAGTCATGGTATCATAGAAGGTGTGTTTGGCATATTGCTCATATTATGAATATTACAAAATTTTTTTTAGTATGTTATTTTTTAGATTTTGTGATACTTGATTTAAAATATAATTATGTGTAATACATAATATGCAAGTAGTCCGAGAACAAAAAAATGCAAAAGGACGATTGTTTCTTTTTGTGGGGATTCTAACCGTATTGGGATTAGCAATTATGCTATTTCCATGATTTTTTTGTGATCATAGTATTCATTTAAAATAAATCCAATTCTATAATTTTATTCATAATATTAGGCGTAATTACTATGTGGTTTTGATGGTGAAATTAAACATCATCAATATCTAAATAGATTCATGACTAATTCTAGGCATGACCGATTCCAAGTTAAAATGTCATGAATGTAACTGTATTATTGTTGAATATTATAGCGAACATTACAAGGGAAAAAGAGGAAAATGCCTACAGTGCAAGGTTGATTTCCCTTTGGAATAATGAAATATCATGAGTGAATCAAATAAAGAAACTAAAACAACGTCTACTTTGGACAAAACACCTGGTGTGTTAGATGTTCACACTCAATCCCAAGAACAAATTTTAGATTCTGAAAGTATGATTTTAGAAACTCAAAAACGAGTTTGGGGGGCTCTCAAAAAAGGTTATGAGTATACAGGGGTTGCAAATGAATCTGAAGAATATCTCAGAAGACATGTATTTTCCAAAGTAAACATGGTTGTACTTTATGTTGATTTAGTTGGCTCCACTACCATGACTTTGGAAATGCCTGGAGAGAAAATTGCAACTATAATTAGTTCATTTGCACAAGAGATGGCATCAGTAATTAAACAACACCATGGATATGTACTAAAATTTGTAGGTGATGCAGTTATTGGCTATTTTGATGCAGACGAAAATGGTTTACTTGCTTCAGATAATGCAATTACTTGTGCAAAATCAATGTTAACTGTAATTCAAAAAGGAATTAACCCTATTCTTGATCAATATGACTATCCTGATTTGATGGTAAAAATTGGTGTTGATTTTGGACAGAATTTCGTTGTAAGATATGGGGCTGATGTAAAACAATCTCAAGTGGATTTAATGGGGCCTGCAATGAATATTGCTGCAAAAATTCAAAGTATGGCAAAACCGAACCAAATTCTAATTGGTGGTGATGTATACGATAGGTTACATCCAACATTGCAAAAAGAATTCGTTCAAATCTTATGGAAAGAAGATGAATGGAAGTATCGTTCTAGATTAACTGGTGAACTTTACAAAGTATTTGAACATAAGAAATAATTTTCATCATCAAATTTCTTAGAAATTATTTAATCATCTATACTGTAAAATTGTCTGGACATTCTACGTGCTCATAATGGTGTTCTGTGAATTTTTCCTGCACAACATACATCACAATTTTATGAAGATCCTTTTCGAGTATGTCTCGTTTACATCTTAGACATGTTTTTGATTCTGTCATGCGTAATTGCGATCCAAAATGGAACTCTATAAGGATCTGCGATCAACTCGATTTGAGCTAAAATGACTGAGATTTTACTAAACAGTATATCAAACGCCTAAAGTAATGCAGAAATATAGTAAATTTTGAGTATTTTCATGGATGATGTAGTAAATCAACACTTGCAAGACCTTTATGGATTAAATCCAAACATACCTCATATGGCATTTCAGTTTCCAAGAATTCCCCCAGGACGAATGCATCCAATGTTCAAAATTTATGAAAATCCATTAAAAGAACAGTTTGCTCAAGATGCTGCAACAATCAATCAAAAACTACAAGGTTTTCAACAAATGTATCAACAATATGCAGCAGGGTTATTATCCATGAATAACAATGTTATTCCACCTGGCCACCCATTGTATAATCGACAAAATTCTATTAACACATTAAAGACTGAAAATGATAAGCTACTCAAAGAGAATTTAGAATTAAAGAAAAAATTAGATAAAGAATCTGATTCTAAATAATTAAAATCTCTCCCTTACACCATTTGAAAAATATGGTATCTAAACAAACCAAAAATCCTTATTAATTTCAAATTTTAATTTCAATCATGGTAAAAACACCTGCTGAAAAATGGAAAGAAACCATAATCAAATATAGAAAACAATGTCAAAATATCCTAAAAATATCTAACAATGTAAGATATGCTGGTGTCATAAATCTATACGGCAGAACATTGACAGGAATTGTCAATCCAAAATTAAAACCCTTGTTAAAATCAGATCAAATTAAAAATGAATTTTTTATTTTATCTACTTTGATGACTTTAAGAAAAGATTCTGCAGATTCAGTAGGGAAACTTGAACATGTAATTTTACAACATCAAAAGATTACAGTGATAATTTTGCAAAAGAAAGATATCACATATTACATATCGATTGAAAGAAAAGCAAAAAATTTAGAAAAAATTATTTCGTCAATCAAAAAAGTAATTTAATATTATTTTATCAAATCATAATACATCTGAAGTTCATCAAATTAATCATCTATTCCATCAGAACAATCCACTACTGCGCCACAATTAGGACAAATTTGATGACATACAGTCATCTTGCCCATCAAATTACCACATCTCATACATTTCATACGGTCATATTCCATTTTAGAAACATCTGAATATAATTTCAATCTTAAACAGTTAAGATTTTGGGTATTTAATCAGAATATTTGGGATGTCTTAATGTCTTAATAGAGTAGTATGACCGCATTTCCTACAACTAATGCTGCCATTTTTAGAGTATTCATGATCACAAATCAATGAATCGGTTTTCAAGACTGATCCAGTTGATTGATCAAGGGTTTCATCTTGAATGATACCTACTCTTTTTAATGCGTTATTGTAAAAGTTGTAACATTTCTCAGAACAAAACAATGCATTCTTTGCTGTGAATGTTTTCCTACAGTTCCTACAATTTTTCATAAGGTAATCTATTTGTTGATGGATATAAACTGTAACAAAATTAGAGTTCCCTAATTAGATAAAGCTAAGTGAGAGAATTTATTAATTATTTCTTGAATGACTTATTTTTTTAACCAATTCAAAATTATTTACATGTGAAAAAAGTTATAGAATCAAGATCAAGTTTAATAGTTTATCATATTTAGAAATATAATGTTATTTGGTGTTTTTGCAACCCATAGTCCAGAATCTTGCCCAATAAACAATGAGGCGAGCAGGAAAACCTTTGCCGAACTAAATGAAAGAATAAACATTGAGATGAAAAAATTCAACATTAACAAAATTGTAGAATTTTATGTTTCAGTCCTAGAACACCAGTGGATAATCATTATTGATGCAGTACATGCACACGATATTGAAAAACTCTGTATTGATGTAGGTATTTCCTCTATGAGTACAGTCAAAATTGTCCCAATGAACCGTCACGAAGATCTAATTACAAAACTAGAATCTTAGATTCTTTTTTCAATGTCTGAAAAATAACTTAAGCCGGTGTGAATCCATGGTATCCACTTGTTTGCTGTTCTTTATCATCAAAGATTGGTTCAAACAATGAAATCAAATAATCATCAGGATCAGATATGATGGCATTACGTCCAGAATCCTTTTCTATAATATCTCGATAAATTGTAACTCCTTTTTCTTTTAATTCTTCAACAGCTGATGCAACATCTCCAACAAGAAACCCAATCGTAATTCCATTCTCAATAGAACTACCACTATGTTGTGCAGTAAGTGATGCAGGATGTAAACTTAGTAAAGCGCCACCCGTACCTAAATCGACCCAACTTCGTCTTTGATTTTTTATGGGCAAACCAATTATTTCACTATAAAATTGAATGGATTTATCTAAATCTTTAACTGCTAAAATTACATTTCCAACTTTTTTAATATTCATGCTGAGTATTTCTCAAACTTGTTTAAATCAATTCTCTTTTTTTATTGGACTTCCACCATGGTTTCTGTTCTGTCAACACCATTAATTTTTTGAATTTGTGTTGCAACTTCTTTTATTTGAACAATCTCTTTCACTTCAATTACAGCTATGGCATCAAATTGACCACTAGTAGGAAATGAATCTATTACAAACTCTACTTTTTGTAATCTTGCGGCAATTAGTTTTTTTGGTGATTTTACCAAAATTATTGCTCTTACCATCCTAAATCAACCTCCACTTCAATTAATGTTTCAGTAGTTTCAATTTCCTTAATTTTTTTAAAATCAATTACCATATGATTAATTTCATCAATATTGCCCTGCAAAAATACACTGATATCAGCTCGACCAGTTACCACCATGATTTTTTTTACAATTTTACGTTTCTTTTTTAAAATTGCAACTACAGAATCCACTTTTCCAGGTTTTACCGTAACCAAACATAATGCACGCATAAATTGAATATACTATTCATCGTGATAAGGATTTCTAGTCAGATGCTTCTTGAGACCTAGCTTCTTCCAAATATGCTCGTCGTTCTTCATTAATTTTGTCTTGATCAACTTCTAAATCATCTTCTACAATAACAATTCCGCCATCACCCATAGGCTCATCTTTTACTTTTTTGCCTTTGGCAGTTTTTGCTTTAGATTTAATCTTTGTTGATTTTGACTTAGTCTTTGTTTTTGCAGTATTAGCTTTAGTGGTCTTTTTTACTGTCTTTTTTTCAGCCATTAATATCGAAAAAGGACAGTTTGCCTTGTTTTTAAATATTTTGTAAAATATTTTTTTATTAAAATTATGTGCAATTTTATGCGATCTACAGAAATTTTATTTCATAAAAATCAATTTTAGAAAATAACTCTAAATCTTCATGTTTCAAAATGGTGCCGAGGGCATGATTTGAACAAGCGACAGCCACGTCTTCAGCGTGGTGCTCTTCCAGGCTGAGCTACCTCGGCACTTGAAAAAAATCATCGTGCTGAGGAATTAAAGTTTGTCTTTTTAGATCTTCCAAGGAATATCTTCTATACCTTTTCGTTTATTGATTAATCTGCCAACAACAAAAAGAAGATCAGACAATCTATTGAGGTATTTTATACAATTTGAATTGATTTCATCTTTATCACTAAGTAAAACTACTTGAGTTTCTGCTCTTCTAACAATAGTTCTAGCATGATGAATCTGTGAAGCAACCACATCCCCCCCAGGTAAGATGAAATTTCTTAACGGTTCTAACTCTGATTCAAATTTATCAATATGGTTTTCTAACCCATTAATTATTTCTAATGAAACCCTATTTTTTACATCGTTAAGATCTGGATTTGAAAGATCAGAACCTACTAAAAATAATTCATTTTGAATTTGTGTTAGTATTTCTGAAATATCCTCATCTATCTTGTTACTCAAAACTATCCCTAATACTGAATTTACTTCATCAATGGTACCATAAGATAGGATTCTTTGATGAGATTTTGAAATTCTATAATTTCCCTGTAAACTTGTATTTCCATCATCACCTGTTTTTGTGTAAATTTTCATTGATTTTTAATATCGAAATTTACTTTTATGTTGTTCGAAAAATAGTATCTAAAAAAACTCATTAATAGAAAATGTTGTTATAAAATGATTTAATGATTCTTGATTTTTTTGAAAATTCTATTGATTTGAAAAAAATTCCGCGGCAAGGGTGGATGGACAAATTATCAATGAAACATCCTGAATCCGTTTCAGATCATTCTTACTCTGTGGCAATCATCTGTATGGTGATTTCAGATATGCAAAATTTGAATTCTGAAAAAATTTTAAAAATGGCATTATTACATGACTTGGCAGAATCACAAATAGGCGATTTTACTCCTGATCAAATAGATAAAGAGGAAAAGAAAAAAATTGAAAATACAGCATTTGAAAAGATTACAAAATATCTACCTGAAGAAATTAAGATAAAATATTTGGAAATATGGGCAGATTATCAAGAAAATATTTCAGAAGAATCCAAAATTGTTCATCAAATTGATAAACTGGAGATGGCATTACAAGCAAAAAAATATCAAAAAGAAGGATATGATAAAGAAAAATTACGGCAATTTTTTGATTCTGCAAAAGAAGAAATCACCAATTCACAATTAAAAGAATTATTTACACAAATCATCAATGAAAAATGAAACATGTCTGAAGAAGATAAAGATGCATTAATTGATGCACAAAAACAAGTGATAGGAATTCTCTTTGAAGTGGTTAAAAGATTACAAACTAACAATGATTTGGATGAAGAGTATTTTCAAATTGTTGCAAAAGATAACAAAGATGAAAATAGGTTAGAAGAAATTAGTGCACAAAGAACAGAGAATTCTAAGATTGTAAGTAGGTTATTAGAGCAGTTAGAGACTTAATTTCCACAACTACAATCATCATCAGATAAAATTCTCAAATGTGCTGTTTGTTGATATTTATCTTGAATGTAACTTGAAAGATTTACAATTCGTACACGTGGCTCTTTTACTTTCCAACTACCTTCATTTTCAAACCAATATTCTATTTCATCTGCATCATACCTTTCATCACTTTCAACTAATTTTTTAAAAATTATCTTAATTTCATCTATATCTGATGCAGATAGTTTGGATTTATCTTCGATCATGGTAGTAATTTCATTTAATTTGATAATGACATTGTTTGTAAGAGGCATGAATTTCTAAAGAGTGTAATTCTATAACTATCTTTATGATTACTTTTAGAGAATATTATTTTGATTTTAAGTAGAATTTAATTTATAACATTTTAACAATTAATTTTCAAAATTTTAACTAGATGGGAATAATTACAAAGATGATGGTTACAAAATCAGGTGTTTTAGGATTAATTATTGGTTTGATTGTAGTTTTTACTGCAATATCTCTTGCAGGTAGTACTGAATCATCTAATAAAATATCAAATATTTCAAAAGACAATGAAAACAGTTTAAGTCAAAATGAAATTCCCAAAAACTGTTCTGTTTGGTATGATGGATGTAACACATGTAAAATTAATCCTGAAAATCCTGAAATAATGATGTGTACTGAAATGGCATGCTTAGAATACGGTAAATCAATGTGTACTGAATTTGATACTCAATAGAATTACCTTATTTTAAAAATGAAATTTTTTTCAAAAATCATGTCCTGAAAGAATGACGTATCTACGTTCTTTTCTCTCAAAACATATCGTTCTAGATTATCTACTACTATTTAGATCGCTCGGTCACATTGTTCTTAGGAGTTTAAAATAAGCAATTTTTTCATGTAAGCGTTTGTTATTTTATTTACCATCTAAATCAATTTTTTCTTAGTTTTTTTATTTTATGAAAATTTTAACATCTATAGTGTAGCCAAGATTACAAAAGGTCATGATAAAGAGGGGGAACTGCAGTAATCCGGAATATCATGGTAATCTCTGGCACTAATTTTACTCTTCAAGTGATTTAGATTTTGAAATAAACTCTTTTGCTTCTTTGTGCTGTCCAATTTTTTTTAAAATTCCTGCTTTTCTCAAATATGCCTCAGATGATTTTGAATCCATGTTAATTGCCCAATCATAGCATTTGAGAGCAGTTTCCAAATCTTCTAATTTTTCAATACATTTTCCTTTATTGATTAATGCCATTGCAATATTCTTCCCATGCATTTTTTTATCTAAAATTACTTTATCAAAACATTCAATGGCTTCCAAAAATGATTCTTTTTCATACAAATCATTTCCTTGCTCAAACCAATCTTTACCTGATTTTCTCTTTCCAAATAATTTCACAATAAAAGTCATAATATCATTTAGTTAATTTACTTTAATTGAATAATCCCAGGTAATAAGGGCAAATTTTGATTCATTTCAAATTATTGGATTAATTATTTTTCAGTAGATATTGTTTTTATAACTATTAGATAATTTGAAGAATATGCAGTATTTTCAGGCACTAAAGAAAGGTCAAAAAAGAGTAGCTGTAGCAAGAGAGTATCTGAACAAATTAACTGACGGAAAAGCAATGCCTGCATTAGCATTAACTGATAACAAAACAGACATTTGGGAACCTGTAGGGGAAGAAAATCTATATGCATTTGTAGATGAATCTGCAGGATTTGTATTAACTGATAATAGCGGATACATTTTGGCATTAGTTGACAAAAATGGTTCATCAAAAACCATTGTTCAAGGAGTCAGCATGCAACAAAAAGAAAAGTTGGAGAAAATATTTCAAACAGACAATATCCAAAAATTTGAAGGCAAAGTTATTCTTCCAGTTTAGCCTCAAAATAAAACGTAAAGCTTTAGTTATCTTGCTACTAAGAATAATAAAATGGCCAAGTTTTCACAAGAAATTGAAGTTAAAGGACACATAATTGATTCATCAATTCTAACTAAAATATTTGATAAGATAATGGACTTGAAAGGAGAATTTCAGGTAAAAGAGATTGATATAGGAAAAAAGAAAAAAGATCAATCCTACGCGCGTTTAGAAATTACTGGAAAAGATCAAACGCATTTGAATACCATTTTAAAAATGGTGTACCGAGAAGGTGCTGTATCAAAATCTCAAAAAGAAGTTACATTGAAAAAATCTCCAAAAAATTGTGTAATGCCTGATAATTTCTACAGTACTACAAATAATCAAACTCAAGTTTTCCACAAAGGAAAATGGATTCAAGTTGAAAATACTATGATGGACAAATGTATTGTTCTAAAGGGAAATACTGCACATTGTGTCCCAGTAAGAGATGTCAAGAAAGGAGACAACATCATTGTCGGTGAGGAAGGAGTTAAAATCACACCTCCTGAGCGTCCAAGGGAAGGTGCAAATGTCTTTGAATTTATGAATAGTTCAAGTTCTAGTGAAAGACCAACCCAACATATTGCAAAAAAAGTAGCTGAAGATATTTACAATACCAAAAAGAAAGGTGGAAAAATAGTCATTGTTGGAGGTCCTGCAATTGTTCACACAGGAGCTGATGATGCGGTTTCTGAACTAATAAGATCAGGATACATAGATGGTGTACTTGCAGGAAATGCACTTGCAGTACACGATATTGAATATGCCACTTTAGGAACTTCTTTGGGAATGAATGTTCATGATGCAACCCTTGCATACCATGGACATAGAAATCATATGGATACTATTAATGCTGTTTTCAAAGCAGGTTCTATTGCAAATATGGTCAAATCCAAAAAATTGACTAAAGGAATTATGTATGAATGTGTAAAAAACAAAGTTCCATTTGTTTTGGCAGGATCTATACGAGATGATGGACCATTACCTGATGTTATTACAGATGTAGCACAAGCACAAAGAGAATACAAAAAAGTTCTAAAAGATGCAAGTATGGTGATCATGATTTCAACTATGCTTCATTCAATTGCTACAGGTAACATGTTACCTGCAACTGTTAAAGTGATTGTAGTGGATATCAGTCAACCAACGGTTACAAAACTAATGGATAGAGGCACATGGCAGGCATTAGGAATTGTATCTGATGTGGGAGCATTCTTACCAATGGTTGCACAACAAATTAGAAAAAAGAAATAAGATACTTTTTCAATAAACAATTTATCAAATTAAAAAAACGTTAATTTGGAATCTTTAGTTTTTCCTTCATTAACATCAATTCATCTACTGTGTCTTTTTTAAGAGAACCGAAGAATTTTTCAAGCATATCTAAACCAGCTACTACTTTTGGGGCGTTATTTTGTACAAATTCGGTTCTTTCAGAATGAGTTTTTGGATTTTGTTGTAAATATGCCTCATAAACTTTGGATCCATCATAATCAACATAGGCAATTCTTGCACTAAAATCAGTACGTTCTAAAACTAAACTATCTCCCCCCACTATTGCAGTATGATAAGGATGGACAATCAATGCTTCAGATAATTTTTGTGATGTTGTAATCTTTGCTTTTTGTAATTCTGGAGCATATGCATTAAAATCTGCAAGTAAGTAAAATGTTGCTTCAGGTTTTGTTGATTTAATCCCGTCAATTGCAGTCAATGTATTGTAAGTATATTCACCCATAATTTTATGGATATTTCTTGTAACTTTGAAATATTCATCCATCTCTGCACTTATCTCAAAACCTGCAACTGCTGCATGTTGGATTGGTGTGGATACTGCAGTATATTCAGTGGCCAAGATTTTTTTAAATTGTGCTTTAAGATCCACTGCGTGTTGTGGAACTATAACATATCCTAATCTATATCCACCTGCAGCGTGAGATTTTGATAATCCATTTGTAACAAATGTTCCTTCAGGGTAGATTTTTCCCATACTAACAAATTTTGAGAAATCATATGTTGTTTGTGCATAAATCTCATCTGAAATTACAGTGATATCTAATTCTCTACAAACATCTGCAATCTCTTCTAACTCTAATTTGTTATACAGCATACCTGTAGGATTGTGTGGATTATTTAGAACAAGTATTTTTTGTCGGTCTTGTAATCGTAATACCAGTCGCTTAAGATCATTTGGTGCAATTTTTCCATTTGCACGAGTTGGCAACATGTGGTAATTTTTTTTGAGTAATCGAACTTGAGGTAAGTATCCCAACCATGCAGGTGTTGGTAAAATTACTGTTCCGTGTAATATTTCTAAAAGATTGAAAATTAACTCCTTGGTACCAGGACCTACATAGATTCGTTCTGGAGCAATGTCCATTCTAAAGTAATGTTTATTGTATTTTGAGATTGCATTTCGTAGTTCAGGGATTCCAGATACTGCAGCATATTGACCTTTGTTGACATTTTTAATTAATGCGTCTTGAATTAATTTAGGTACAGGGAATGGGGATTGGCCAAATGCAAATCCATAAAATCCAAATCTACATTCAGGGTGAGTACAATCTGAATGAAATTCTTGCAAAAATGTGTTTAGTCTAAGATTCTCAGGCATCTCAATATCTTCAACTTGTTGATCAACTACAAATCTCAATATTTCATATCCTGCTTTTTCAATTATTACATAAAGCGTGAAAAAGAAGGTATCAAAAAGTAAGATTTTATCAACCTAATTCATAAATCTCATCTAACACATTAGGATTTTCAAGAGAAGACAAATCACCCAATTCCTCACCTAACAATTTTGATTTTAGTAAACGTCTCATAATCTTTCCTGTTCTGGTTTTTGGTAAATCAGATAATTGAAACACAAATTTGGGTTTTGCGATTTTTCCAATTTTTTGTGAAATGTAATTAGACACATCTAATTCTAAATTTGAATCCTCTTTGTTATCTGCAACAAAAAATACTACTATTGCTTCACCAGTTATTTCATCTGGAATTGCAACTGATGCTGCATCTGAAATTTTTAAATGTGAAATTACCATTTGTTCAATTTCTGCAGTACTCATTCTATGACCTGAGACATTAATTACATCATCCGTTCTTCCTTGCATGTACCATAAATTATCATTATCAACGTAAACATAATCTCCATGGAACCAAACATTTTCAAATTTAGACCAATACGTTTCAACATATCTAGAATCATCATGCAGTAAACTTCGTGTCATTGCAGGCCAAGAATCTTTGATAACCAAATATCCATTTTTGTTACGTACAGAATTTCCATTATCATCAAACACATCTAAATTCATTCCAGGGACAGGTACTCCAACAGTAGATGGTTTTAGTTTCATTCCTGGAAATACAGATAACATTGCACCGCCAATTTCTGTTCCTCCAGATAAATTCATGATAGGAATTTTTCGGTTACCGACTTTTTCAAATAACCACCACCATGAATCCTCATCTAAGGGCTCACCAGTTGTGGGAATATTCTTTATTTTATCTAATGAAAATGATTTTAACGGTTCTACATTATTTTTTTTAAAAAATCTTACAGCAGTTGGAGATATGCCAAAAATAGTTGCCTGGTATTTTGATAATATCTTCCATGTTTGTTCTATATCTGGGTAATCCAGGGCTCCATCATAAATTACCGCCGTAGCTCCTGCGATTAACAATCCATAAACATTCCAAACCAATCCTGTAATCCAACCAATATCTGCAGGCCAAAATAATACGTCATTTTCGTGCGTATCAATTAGGTATAATGCCTGATGTCCTGCAAATACAGAGAATCCACCATGGGTCTGAATCACTCCTTTTGGTTTACCTGTAGTACCTGAAGTATACAAAATAAACAATGGATCTTCAGATGCCAATATCTCAGTTTCACACGATTCATTTTGAGTAGACACAAAATTATCATAAAAAATTAAATTTTTGGATTCCTCATAATTGTCTATTCCCTTATACGAAATAACAATTGTTTTTTCAACCATAGTATCTTTGATTGCAATCTCTGCTGTTTGTTTTTGAGATACAGGTTTACCTTTCCTGTAAAATCCATCTGAAATAAAAAGAATTTTTGATTTGCAATCTTGTAATCTAGTATGAAGGGATTCTGTACTGTATCCTGAAAAAATAACAGTTTGAACTGCACCAATTTTTGCTGATGCCAATATTGCAAGAATAGCTTCTTCAATCATTGGTAAATAAATTGAAACTACATCTCCCTTTTTCACCCCAATGGATTTTAATGCATTGGCAAGTTTTGAAACTTTAATATCCAATTCTGAATATGTAATTTGAGATGATTCTCCATCCTCTGATAAAAAATGATATGCAATTTTACTAGGATTTTTTTTCGTAAATTTTTCAACTGATGAAAGATAGATATTTGTAAATCCATTTGCAAACCATCTTGATTTTGCAATTCCTTTGGAATCATCTTTTGCAGTAGTGTATGGTAAATCCCAAACAATTCCCACATCTTTTTCAACTGCTCTCCAAAACCATTCAGGATCATATTTTGCTTTTTTTGATAATTCCTCTAACGATGAAATATTTAGCTTTTGCATAAATTTGAATATGTTTGATTCTTTGAGTTGTTTCTCAGTTGGAATAAATTCAAAATCAGACAATATTCAATTTTTAAAATTAAAAAGAGTCTAAAAAGATTTTACTAAATTAGGAAATGCCTATACCAAGACGTCTAGCACAAGCAATAGCAGATTTTACATCATCTTCAGTAATACCATTTTTTTGAAACTCTTGATTCCAATCTGTTCCAGAATTTACTGTATTTTCTTTATAATATTCTCGTAATAGGGTTCCAATTTGATCATCTAATCTTTGTTTTGTAGCCTCATTCATGCCTGTTTGAATTATAGTTGCATCAGAGGTTGCTAAAATTTTGATAAATTCAATATCTTCTAAAGCTAATTTGACCATGAATTATTTTTTAGTACTGCCAAATTAAGAGTTTAATATTATTGATTTCGTACAGTTGCTTGATTTCCTGCAGAATGATTCACTCCAATTACTGCTCCAGGATGTGTGGTAATAACCATTAATGTTTCACATGACAAACATAGGACAGAGGGCACATAATCTGCATCTTTTTGAGATGGTCCCATAGTAGCTAATACTGCATCCTCTTTTAGTTCTAATCCTCCACAATCAATGCATGTAGATAGTTTTTGTGAAATAGGTTTGATTTTATTTACGTAAAAATGAACCATTGAATACACTACAAAATTATGATTCTTAAGTTAATTGTTTTTTTAATAAATCCAAAGTCTTTGTAGGATCTGCCTTACCTTTTGTTTTCTGCATTACTTTACCCACCAAATAATTAATCGTTTGAGGGTTTGATTTTGCTTGCTCTACAGCTTGAGGTTCAGCATTAATTACTTCAGAAATAATTCTTGCAAGTTCTGATTCATCAGATACATTACCCAAATCCAATTCTGAAATAATTTGAGAAAGTTCCTTTCCTGTTTTTACGATTTCATGTAATGCATTTTTTGAAGAGTTTCTAGATATCTTTCCAGATTGAATAGAGTCTGCCAAATCAGACAAGTGTTTGGATGTCATTTTTGATTCATCTCTCTTTTCTCTAGTATCTACAAGTCCCATCAAGTCAGTTGTAATTATATTTGCAATCTCTTTTGCATTAGATTCATTATGAGATTGTTCAAATAAATCTGAATAATATTTGTCAGATGATAAAACTTCAGATACTTGGACTGGTATGTTGTATTTTGAAATATACCTCTCTTTTTTTGAATTAATACTTTCAGGCATTTCTGATTTTAATTCATCTACAATCCCATCATTCATTGTAACCCATGGAATATCTCCTTCAAGAAAATAGCGATAATCCAAATCTTCTTCTTTTGAACGAGATGATACAGTAATCTTTCTTTTGTCGTCCCAATGTCTTGTCTCTTGAACAATTTCTATATCTCTTGAATGCAAGCTGTTTTGCCTGGTAATCTCAAAATGAGCTGCTTTTTCTAAATCATGAAATGAACCGATATTTTTTACCTCTACTTTATTTCCGCCCTCAATGGATACATTGGCATCTGCCCTCATTGCACCCTCCAAACTAGGATCAGACACGCCTAAATTTTCTAATAAATCTGATAAAATATTGAGAAATTCTCTAACTTGTTTAGGACTCTCAAAATCAGGTTCTGTTACAATTTCTACTAGAGGCGTACCTGCACGATTGTAATCCACTAATGTGATTTGATTCTTAGATGAGCTTCCTTCATAGATTAATCTACCAGGATCTTCTTCTAGTTGAATTCTAGTAATCCTAATTTTTTTATCCCCAACCATTATGGAACCTGAACCGCCCACACTTGTGTCTCCGTAAATATTGAGTTGTGTAATTTGGAAATTTTTAGGCAAATCAGGATAAAAATAATTTTTTCTAAAAAATGCAATTTTTTCAGGAGTTGAGCAGTTTAATGCCATTGCAATGATTGTTGCTTTTTTTACTGCTTCTTGATTTAATCTTGGAAGACTTCCTGGTAACCCCATACAAACAGGACAAATATTTTCATTAATCTCAAATTCCCTATAATTTGCCTTACATGAACAAAATAACTTGCTTTTCAAATGTGTTAACTGACAATGAATTTCCAAACCAATTTTGGTCATATTGGAACCTCTGGTAGTTTCACAGTACTTTCTAATGCACAAGCTGCTTGAAGTAATAATTTATCTTCATTAGAATTTGCAAACAATTGCATACCAATTGGTAATCCATTAGAGATTGTAAAAGGTACAGAAATTGCAGGTTTTCCAGTAAGGTTTGCAGTAACTGTATTGATATCAATTAAAAACAAAGATACAGGATCGTCAATTTTTTCTCCTAACTTGAACGGTAGTACGGGGACAGTTGGTGCAATTAGTAAATCAAATTTCTTAAATGCTTCATTGATTTCTTTGATTAGTTTACTTTTAACTTTCATGGCCTTGAGAAAATATTTTCCTGCATATCCTGCAGATGGAACAAAACCTCCAATAATCATTCTTCGTGTAACTTCAGGGCCAAACTTTTGTCTGGCCTTTGAAATGTAAGAGTTAAACTCATACCCTTCAACTGGGAATTCATAACCATATCTCAAGTTATCATATCTTGCAAGATTACTTCCAGCTTCAGTAGCTGTAATAGTATAATATGCTGCAACTGAATATTTTACCATATCCAGTGACACTTCTTCACATGTTGCCCCCAATCCTTCTAGTTTTGAAATAGCATCTTTTGTTGCAGATAGTACAGTTGAATCAATGCCATCTCCAATCATTTCAGTAATTATGCCTATTTTTTTGCCTTCAATACCTGAATCTATGCCTGAAAGATAATCTTCATTTTTGTTATCAATGGTGGTATTATCATTTGAATCCAATCCTGCAATCATATTTAGCATAAAGGCAGTATCTTTGACAGTTCTAGTTAATGGGCCAATCTGTTCAATACTATTTGCATATGATATCAACCCATATCTGCTGATTAAACCATACGTTGGTTTGTATCCAACAACTGAACAAAAACTTGCAGGATTTCTAACAGAACCTCCAGTATCAGAACCTAATGATGTTACACATTCAAAAGCACTAACAGATACTGCGCTTCCACCAGATGAACCGCCTGGAACATATTCTGTATTCCACGGATTCTTACTTGGACCATATGCGCTAAATTCAGTTGTTAACCCCATGGCAAATTCATCCATGTTTACTTTTCCAACAAATATTGCATCTTGTTGTTTTAGTTTTGAGATAACGGTTGCATCATATGGCGCCACAAAATTTTCAAGTATTTTTGATGCACATGTGGTTTTACTGTTTTTAATACACATGTTATCCTTAATTGATATAGGCATTCCAAAACAAGCCCCAACTTTTTCACCTGATTTAATTTTCTTATCGATACTTTTAGCTTGATTAATCGCATCATTATTTACTGATAAAAATGCATGAAGGTTATAATCGATTTTTTGAATTCTTTGAATTGTTTCTGCAACAAAATCTTCAGCAGAAATATCACCATTTTGTACTTGTTGTACAAAGTCTAAAGCAGAAATTTTTAGATTCATGATGACATCTTTGGTGCTCGAACATAGGTTCCTTTGTAGTGGTTTAATTTCTCAATTAATTTATCATCAAATGCAACATGTTCATCTTTTCTTAAACTTTCAAGTGAAATTTCAGGCATTGAGATTTCTTCAGATTCTACTCCTGCAGAATCCAAAATATCAAAGTAATTAATCATTTTTTGAACTTTATCTACATATTCCGTATGGTCATCAACGTCAATTTTCATTAATTTTGAGACATGTTCTATCTCTTTTTCAGTTACCATTTTCTAACACCTAGGTGCTCAATCCATATCTCCAATTTTTAAAGATAACTTTGACCAATAGTGAATTCATGCCTAATTACAGTCATAACTTGATGAAAATAAAAAAAGGTTATTGGAAAGGATCGATAAATGGACAGTTCACAATATGATCACTGTTCATAGGTCTTGCCATTCCAACATCCAATAGTCCCTGTTGTTTGTAGTAGTTGATGTCATCCATGGTTTCTAAAACTACAGCATTTTCTGGATCAACCCACTTTATCATGAATATTCTCCATAATGGTGAATAGTTTTCATCTCCTGGTGCTCCTGCTGCAATTCCTGGTTGAAATCCTAATGGACCAGAACCTTCAATTCCATTTTTGAATTGAAACAAATCAATTGCAGATGGACTAACCAAAGTCGATGCTAATGTTGGAGCATTAATCACTCCCATCATTTTTGCAGGTCCAGAAGGTGTAGCATCAGTTACAATATAGTAAATGGTTCTACCATCTGGTCCCCAACCTCTATGAGCTACAAAAGTTACAGTCATTTCATCTAAATCAATGTCTAAAACTTGTGCTTTGCCATAAGGTGTAGCATCAGTTAATGTTTTGTCTTCTTTAATTGTCATTTGTCCATCAGGCCAAACTATTTGTGGCATATTCAAAACTACTTCAAGTTCAGTTAGTGTTACTTCTCCATTTGTTTGAGCATCAATTACTGCTTGTTCTGAATCTAAAACCCTGGCATCATTTTCATCATTCCACATAACATGTACGTGAGATGTCAATGCACTGTAAATTTCAATTTGTGCAGGAGTGCTAGTAACTACTTCACTTTGATATCCATGAATACCTTCACCACTTACACCATTTACAAACATGTATGCTGTAGATAGTGCATCTTTTGGAGTGCTTTCAAGAGGCGGTGCAACTTCAACTTTCCATCCTTGTTTTTCAGAAATTACTTTTGCATGTTTTTCATCACTTGCATCAGTAATTATGAAATAAACTGAATCTCCATTGTAATATCCTTGATGTAATGGAATATCTGCTGGAACACTTGCACGTGACAATTTCAATAGAGAGCCAGGTTCTTTGTCTTTCACAATTACAGCTTCCACAGTCTTTGTAGGCTCAGAAGTGGATGTCAAAACTGCATCTCGCATTTTTTTACGTTCTGTTTCTGCATCACCTGAAATACATAGACGGTCTCCACAGATTTTTTGTGCATGAACGTCAGTCAAAGGAACAAAAGTCATAGCAATTGCAATAATTGGAATTATTGCAAGTAGGCTGATTTTTTGTACATTTTTAGTCATTAGGTATGAAATTCTATTTTTATTATTAAAGGAATTTCCCAAATTGAGATTTAAAAAAATTATATTCTTTGATAATGAATGTACAGTTAGAATAATGCCATTTGATTCATTATGTAAAAGTAAAATTTTCAAAGATGTTCCAAATTATGAAGACATCAAAGTTGACAAACAAATGAAAGGGAGATTCTCATCTGTGTTTACTGGAATGGGTGGACGATTCACAAGATTGAGAATAATTTGTGCAATAACTGAAAATCCTGAAAATCCAAATGAATTATCAAAAAAATTAGAACTAGACTACAAAACCGTAACTCATAGTATTGATGTTTTGGAAAAAAATGGCTTTATTACAAAACAAGGTGAAGGGTATGGTGCAACATTTTTTCCATCAGACTTGCTTACATCTAATTTATCGACGTTGTATGTGGTGATTAGAAAAGTGGAAGATAAATTTGATAAAAAGAAAAAATACGTTGAATAAATAATTTTCAATTTGGGAATTTCATTAAATATTCTATAAACCAAATAAAAACTGAAGATGAATCTAAAACTAGTTCTTTTGGGAATAGTTGCAATAGCAGGAATTATGTCATTTCTAGTAACGTCTCCAGATGATGCCAAATCTGAATCTGATGTACAAATTACATCTGCAACATCAGACATTATGATTACAGATGGTAAAAAACACATCATACCATTAGACAAGATTAGGGGGGGAGGACCTCCAAAAGATGGTATTCCCTCAATTGATGATCCAAAATTTGCAACAATTAATGACTCTCAATTTGTTTCAGATGAGGACATTGTGATTGGTTTGAGCATTAATGGTGAATCAAAGGCATATCCTCTATTCATTCTAGTGTGGCATGAGATAGTAAACGATGTTGTAGGAGGTACTCCAGTAGCTGTAACATACTGTCCATTATGCTATACAAACCAAGTCTTTGATAGGACATTAGATGGAACTACAGTTGAATTTGGGACATCAGGAAAATTATACAATAGTAATTTGGTAATGTATGATAGATTAACTGATTCGTATTGGAGTCAAGGGTTGGGAATTGCAATTACTGGAGAATTGAGTGGGGATACACTAGATACAATTCCCTTTGATGTGATTACTTGGGACAACTGGAAAGAATTACATCAAGATACTCTAGTGTTAACTACAGATACTGGACACATCAGGTCATACAGCACTGATCCGTATGGAAGTTATTACACAAATCCACAAATATTATTCCCAGTAGATAATCAAGATGACAGAATACCTCTCAAAGAAGTAATTGTGGGATTCCATCAAGATGATATTTTCAAAGCATACAAACAATCAGATGTTGAATCAAATGGAATAATTAATGATGTAGTGGGTGATTCATCAATTCTAGTTGTTTCAATGTTTGCAGGTAATTCTAGAGTATTTGATAGAATGGTAAATGATGACGTCTTGGATTTCACATTTGAAGATGAAGTTATTTTGGATACTAACACAAAGTCCGTATGGAATTATGATGGCAAATCAATTTCAGGTACTTTGAAAGGAGAACAACTATCTCGACTATCAATTAATCCAGGATTTTGGTTTTCATGGATTTCATTTCATCCTGATACTTTGGTTTATGGAGTAACACCATGAGACCGATTCAAAAAGCAATCCTTGTTGGAAGTATTACTATAGTAATTTATCTTTCAGTAGTAGTATTTACCACTCCTGCATTATTACCTCTTGATGCAATTAATGCAGCATTACAACTTAATTCAATTGTTATTTTTGGAATGGGAATAGGTATTGGTCTTCAGGTGTTTATCTCAGAGAAGAGCAAAAAATTAGGTTGCTCATTAAAGAAAAAGTCATTTGGAGGAAATGCAGGTAGTACTGCAACTACATCATTTTTTTCATTTTTCTCCCTGGTTCCATTAGGCTGCTGTGGATGGTGGTTGTATGCTTTATCGTTACTTCCAGGTATTGTGGGTACTGGAGTCTCATCTATTCTAATAGAGTATAGTCAACCTTTAGCATACGGAGGATTGTTCATAATCTTTGGATTTGCAGGAATTTCTGCATTAAAACTAAGAAAAGTGATCAAGAAACAAAATCTCAAAATAGGTTCTAAAAATTATTCGTCACAAATTGAATGATTTTTATTTTTTTGTCTATTGTACAAAATGTAAAAAACACAACCTGAACCAATAATTCCAACACCCACTAGAATAACTTCCAATTCAAACTGCATTGCCATATAGACAGTAATGATAAATCCAAAGAGAGGTAAAATTGGAAACTTACCTACATTCAATGGAACTCTAAATGGTCTTTCATCTTCAGATTTTACATATCGAAGTAAAATCACTGATAAATTTATCATGGCAAATGTAATGACAATTGCAAATACTACAATGTTTGCAACAATTACAATATCTCCAATTAATGCAAATACTACAGAGGTTACTAAAATTCCAATTACTGCAATCCATGGAGTACCTGTCTTTGGATGAATTTTAGCAAAAATAGACGGTAATGAATTAGATTTTGCCATACCATACAAAATACGTGCACCAGCAACTAATGTGATTAGAACAGTACTAGCAGTAGCAAACAAAGCAATTACAGACATTGTAATTCCTCCGTTATTCCCTAAACCTCTTGTTGCAATATCAGCTAGAGGTGCTGCAGATTGACTTAGTTCTTCCCAATTCAAAATACGTACTGCAGATATTGAAACTAGTATGTAGATTATGCCAGTAATTAATATCGATAAAATTATTGCTCGTGGAAGTGTTTTCTTTGGTTTTTTTACTTCTTCTGCCACATTTGCCATATCTTCAAATCCGATAAATGCAAAAAATATCAACACAAATGCTAGAATAATTCCCGTGACTCCATTTGGAGTATCAAAATAATCTAGGGGTTCTTTGACATCAATTGTAATACCTAGAAAAACAATTATTCCAAGACCTGCAATTGTAACTAGTGCAAAAATTGTATTTGCCCATGCTGATTGTTTTATTCCAATAAAACTGATTATAGATAACACCACAAGAAGTAACACAGCAGATAGCACAATTGGAATATCTACAAATTGTGAAAAATATCCGCCAAACCCTAATGCAACAGTGGCCCCTACAATCATAGAAGTAATAGCAGTTAACCACCCTACCTGAAATCCAATAAATTCACTTTTGAATGCATTTTTTACAAAAACATATTCAGCAGCTGCCTTTGGAAATAATGCAGAAAGTTCTGCATAACTTAATCCTGCAAATATGGCAACAATTGCTCCTAATACAAATGAAATCCACATTGAATTTCCTGCAAACCCTGCAGCCTCTCCAATTAACACATAGATTCCAGCACCAAGGGTTAAACCCACACCGTACAAAGTTAGTGAAAAAAGTCCCATGTGACGTTTTAATTCCGACAACTACTCAATTCCCAAATGTTACCATAGAAAAGTTTTGATCAAACACGTGTGAAAATTCATTTTAAATGAAAATCCAAGCAAAATTAAACTAGGTTTAAAATAAAAAATACAGAATGGCACAAATTCATTTTATCGAAGTGGATAGTTTTATGGATTTTGCAAGATATGTCTGCTCTTTTAGAGAATTTCCTCTAAGGGTCTATGCTCATAAATTACAAGGTAAAATGGTACTATCTACACGACATGTATTATCACAATCAATTTTAGCATTTTACACAAAATATGAAAAAGGTCGATACATAGAGTATGATGCAAAAGGAGGAAAAGAAAGTGCAAAAGTTGTCGACTCTATTAGTACACCATCAAACCATGCACCAATAATTCATTTGAAATCTCTTCCATTTAGTACAACAACTCCAAAAAAAATTATAAACAAATTCAAAACTTCAAAAATTTCTGAGTTGGGAGATCTTGCAAGATTAACTTATGATCCAGAATTACCTGATCAACCAAAGGTAACATTGCTATGTTTCCCCCATGGAAAGAAATGGATTGTAGGATACATGTCAACTATTGAATTAGATGAAACCGTTTATTGTTTCTACTATGTAGAATTAAACAAAAAACCTACAAAACCATTCATAAAATATTCCGGACACAAAGGAATTTCAGCAGAGTTTACAGATGTATTCCAACATGGATTCCCATACTTACCTGTAGTCATGTTAAAGAAAAATCATCCAATATTTGGCCTTAAAATTAAAAAATAATTTTTATCACAATTCAACAATCTTTACAAATAACATACAATTTCACAATAATCATGAATGAACCATTTTCTCCTCAGAAAAAACCATATACACTTTCTGTAGAATCTGGAAAAGAATATCATGTTTGTATGTGTGGAAAATCCTTCAAACAACCATTATGTGATGGAAATCACAAAGGTTCAGGCATAGGTCCACGCATGTTCAAGGCAACTGAATCAACAACTGTCTCTTTTTGTGGATGTAAGTATACAGCAGATAGTACAGGGAAATGTGATGGGACTCATTCTTCACTGTAATCAAAATCATTTGTATAAAAAATAGCAATTCGTTAAACAGTTATTCAGAAATGAATCAATGAAATTAAAATAATATTGTGGTATATACTGAAACATGACTTGGCAATATAGAAAATCATGTGCTGATTGTTTTAGAATAAAATGTACTGCAAATTGTAATTGTGATTGTCATTATGATCCACGTCATTAAAATAAAATAATTTTCTAAAAATAATAAAATAGAAAAAAAGTGTGCTAATGCACTTTTTCTATGGAATTGATCTGCTGTACAATTTGCCTTCAAGGGCCATCTTGTACATTTCTGCAACATATGGGTTCTCACCAGGAGTTTCTGCACCTAATTCTACGAGTCGAGCATATACTCTAACTACGTATGCAAGTGCACCAATGAAAGCCACAACGACTCCCATGTTAAACATCCAGTGGTTTGGAACCGCAAATATTTCCTCTACAAACCAAAAGTGCCACATCTCATTTACTCCAATTGTAAACATGGTTGCAAGGTAACCAAGTATGGTCATCTTCAAACCAGTGTTCATAGAATTATTTGGACCTCTAAGAACTGGTACTTTTCTATCATAGATTGCAGCTGCTCCCCATCCAAGTGGTAATGTGATGAAGTGGGAGTATAGCCACCAGTGTGCTGGTGTAAATGCACTATCTCTGATAGATGTTTGGTGTAGTGAACCATCAACGAAGTTATCTACTTCGACTGAGGCTGCAGTAGATCCCATAGCAATGATGATGAGCCAGATTTTCTTTAGTCTCTGAATCTCAACTTCTTTTGGGATTAATGCGGGCATTTGTGCCATGAATCTTATTATTGAATTACAGGTTTAAACTCCGGCACGTTTTCGATAAATGCAAATGAACATAATTTTCAAAATAATCAAATAAAGATATAAAATTTTCAAAAATTATTAAAAATTAATACAAAAAACAACAAGAAAAAATAAATAAAATTGGTAAAATTCAATGATATACATCGATGTTAATCAAAGAAAAGATCATAATGCAAAAAATAATTGCAGTGTAGACATGTTGTTTTAATGAAAAATAAATAGATTTTATTTAAGAATTGGTACATAAAAACACAGAAACAGATGAAGCACATGTTCTTAAATTAATCACAGAACCACAGTCAAGGAAAATAATGGAATCCATTCAGGAAAATCCAAAATCAGTAATTCAGATCAGTAAGGAAATTGGAGTATTACAAAGTATGATTTATCGTAGATTACATAAATTTGAAAAATATAATTTATTGAAAACAACGGTGAAAATAACAAACGAAGGTAAAAAATCATTTTATTATCAAAGTAAAATTAATGGGGTCAATGTTAGTTATGAAAAAGGAAATTTTCAAGTGAATTTAATTTTTAATTAACTATATCTTTGGAACGAGAACATTGGCAATGGCACAGATTTCCAAAATACCAACATACCCGCAAAACAATTATGTTAAAAAAATAATTAAAACTATACACGTTTTGCAAAAATAAAATCTAGTGCAATGCATACAAACTAGATAAATGCATTAGAAAAAAAATTTCACATATGTCAATAGAGGCACAGTATGATCAATTCATCTCAACAATGAATCAATCTATTGCAAACGTTGATCCATATTTGGCAGTAAAAATCATGTATCTAGAAAGAAAACTCCCTGATGCGTCTCCAAGAGTGGAGTTGGATATAGATTACAATGATGGTGTTGATTTGGAAAGAAAACGAGAAATTGTTAGGTTTCGATATGGCTTTCCAATTCAACCAACAAAACATGGGTTAACTGCAGTAGGACGAATCAATATGGGAATAATTGAAGAATTTGCAAAAGACAAAGATGTAAAGTATATCACAGGTAAAGCAAGTCCTTCATCATATTGATTTTTCTTATTTTTCAAATTAGATAATTGGGATAACTCCTGCATTCACCAAAAATTCCATTGCAGTTACAAATTCTTCATTAGTGATTAATCCTTGTGACCACCAACTAGTATGATTTTGAATCCATGAAGGTATGGAATCATTAGAATTTTCTAAATCGATATTAATTGAAATTTCAATAACTCTATAATTTATCATAGATATAATTCCCATAAGAAATTCCTCATCAGAGAGCAATCCTTGTGACCATAAACTAGCATCATGTTTAATCCAATCAGGAATGAATTGTTCAGATGGAGATGTAACATTTGGATCAAATCCTTTTACAACTAGATTACCATCTGCTTGTTCATGAAGATAAAAGGAAACATGCCAATTTCCCCACTCATCCATACTCTGAATTGATTTGATGGGTTTTTTTTCTAAAAATACCTGGAATTTTTCATCATCAGAATAACGTGGAAACTCAAAATTTATGAAATATTCAGGTAATGGCCAACCTTGATTTAACCAAAAAGATAATTCTTTTCCTGATGTATCAAATTCAGGATATGAAATCAAAACTCCAGAATCATATCTAATATCAAAAGTTTCACCATTTCTTTGAGTATTCAGTACAATTACAGTATCAGTTCCTATTGCAAAACAACTGTAATACCATACCTTATCTGCAACAGAAGTATCAGGATACATCGAGAACTCTCTAATTTCACCAGGTTTGAAATTAATAATTGATAGAGTACTTTTTCCCATATCCAATGTTTCATCATCATATCCATGAATTATTGCAAGAATATCTACATTAGATATGGTCTCAGTTCCTGAATTAATTATACGTCCAGTAAGGTGTCCGTCATCATGCACGATTAAGGTTTTATCGTAAATTACATCTATGAGAATATCATTTGTGATAGTTTTTTGAAATGAAATTTTAGCAGGTTCAAGTATTGGTGAAGTATCTGAAATTTCGGGAAATTTAATTTTGAATGGAATTTCATTTCCAGAAACTAATGGAGGGAGTTGAATAGTTCTAGTAATTTTTTGTGAATCATTAGTTATAGGAATTGATACTGTAGGAATTATTGAATAATCTAAATTATTTTTTACATTACCCACTACTGTAAAAATTCCAGTTGAATCAAAAAACCCCACATACTCATGAGATGGAATAAAAACATCCACAGGTTCAGACACATCTTTTGGTTTATCCCATACATCAGCATTAGCAGATGGAGCAATTATGATAAATGTGAAAATCGTAAATATCAATAGATATACAAATGAGGTATTTTTAGACATGGTATAATTTGAAAATAACTGTTAATTATTTTGGTGTTTTCATAAATATATTCAAATTTTAATTTTAGAATCAATTTGGGAATTATGTTAAATAGATTTTCATAGTAAGTAATTCATGAAGTGTTTAGATTGTAATCATGAAAAAGGAAAATGTACTTGTTTGTGTTGTTGCTCTATTTCTCAAATTGGATGCCCTTCATGTATTTTACCTGTATTAGGGTACAGGCAGGTCAAAAAGATCATTAGAAAATTGAAAAAATAAAATAAAAAATTAGATTATTTTACAATCAAAACAGGTACTTTTGCTTTGTGAATTACATAGTGTGATGTACTTCCCAAAAACATTTCTTTTGAAGAACTCATTCCTCTAGCACCAATTACTACGATATCAAATTTACCTTTATCAATTTCACTTACAATTGATTGACCAATTTTACCACCGCTTGTTTTGTATTTGAACGAGACTCCTGCTTGTTGTACTTTTTTCATTGCAGGACCAACAGATTTGATTGCTTTTTTTTGTGCTTCATCTTTCATTTTTTGTGTATATTTTATTCCAGCAGCTACTGGTAGATGAAATACATATAGTGCTGTAATTTCAGCACCTGAAGGTTTTGCAATATCTATAGCTCGAGCAATTCCCCTTAGAGAATTATTAGAACCATCTACAGGAACCAAAATTTTGTAAATTTTTGCCATAATGAAATTTCATAAATTCTAAATATAAGAATTTGGTAAATATTCAATTATTGAACATTGAAAAATTATATTTTTAAAACAAGTGCAACAAAAATTTTCAAGAGGTATTCTTCTGTAAAACAAATTACTACTTGCCAGGTAAATCACAGTATTCATCATTAAGTAAAATAGCATTTCTTGAATAATCCACATTGACTGCAATTACTATAGGACCACCAGTAGCATGCGTTGCTTTCTCAAAAATATGCTCGAATTCTTTAGTTGAATTCACTTTAAATCCAGTTGCACCAAAACTTTCAGCTAATTTTACAAAATCAGGATTACTGAATTTTGTAAATCCAGTTTTACCAAACTCCATTTTTTGCTTTAATGCAATTAATCCATATTCTTCATCAACCCAAACCACGATAATTATAGGCAATTTCAAACGTACAGCAGTCTCTAATTCTTGTACATTCATTAAAAATGCACCATCACCACACATAGAAACGATATTTTTTTCAGGATGTACAATTTGTGCAGCAATTGCACCAGGTAATGAAAAACCCATCGAGCAAAATCCGTTAGGAATTATGCAAGTATTTGGAAAATATGTGTTGTAAATTTTTGAAATCCATAATTTATGGACACCAACATCAGAAAGAACAATATCTCTATAACCCAAAATTTTTCTTACTGTTGTAACTAATTTTTCAGGTTTTATTGGATATGAGGTATCCTCTTTATATTCAGATATTTTATGCGATACTTCTGTTTTTATTTTTTTGAACAATTCAGGTATATCACGGAACGGAAAACAAGTAATACCAGGATCTCTTTGTTTTTCTTTTTCCAATTCAGATAAAATCAAATCAATACTCAATTCAATGTCTGCTGCAATTTCTACAGTAGGAGGATAGTACGTATCAGTTTCAGCTGGTGTAAAATCAATGTGGAGTATTTTTTTATCCAAAGAATGATTCCAAAACTTTGGACTGTATTCTACCAAATCATATCCTATTGCAATAACTAAATCAGCTTCTTTCATTGCCAATAATGCATGGTCTGCTTCTTTAATCCCGATTGTTTGTAAATGACGTGGAGATTTATCAGAAATTACACCTTTTGCCATGAATGTATTCATTGAACAAATTCCAGTTAGTTCAACTAATTTTCGTACATAAAACGTTGCATTTTCTCGAATACAACCATTACCTACAAGGATCAGTGGTTTTTTTGAATTCAAAATAAGTTGTACTGCTTTTTTTATCAAAAACATGTTAGCAGGTGAACGTAATGTTTCAGTTGGAGTGATGGGTAAAATATCAGAATTCATTTTTGCAATATCTTGAGGTAATTCAATGTGAGTTGCACCTACTTTTTCTTCAAGTGAGATTTTAAATGAACGTCTAATAACTTCTGGAATACTATCTGTACTTCGGATAGACCAATTCCATTTTGTTATTGGTTTGAACATGGTGATTACATCCATGTTTTGGTGCGATTCTTTGTGTAGTGAATTTACACTAGTTTGACCAGTTATTGCCAGTACTTTGGATCTATCCATGTTTGCATTTGCAATTCCAGTTGTCAGATTTGTAGCCCCAGGTCCCAAAGTTGCAAGACATACCCCCACCTTTTTGGTTAATCTCCCATACACATCAGCCATAAATGCTGCAGATTGTTCGTGTCTAGTTAGAATAAATTGTATCTTAGAGGTTAGTAAAGACATCATCATGTCTGCATTTTCCTCGCCAGGAATACCAAAGATGTAATCCACACCTTCTGATTCAAGGCATCTTACAAACAAATCAGATGCTTTCAAGATATCATAAATTCAGAATTTATTCCATATAGTTATTTTACCAATTTCAGTTGACATGAGAATTAATTTTACTTAAGAAAATCAAACAAAAACTCTTGCAAATATTCAAAATAGTTTGAAACAAAAAATAGACAAATCATTCATGGTCTTTTTATGTAAAATTACACAACGATAATTATGAAAAATACTGAAAGAGTATTAACTTGGGAAGACCTTTCGGGATTGTCTTTTCTAGTTACAGATGAATCTGGGAATTGAGTAACAAGAAGACTCTCTTTTCTGATTGATTTTGATAGATTGTTTGTATAATTTTTGAAATTTTACGAAAATCAAATATGGTGGAATAATTTGTGCCTATTCATGGATGGCGTAGATGTTGAGATTTTATGGACTTTAAAACAAACTGAAACTCATTATCTAAAGGAATTAGATATTCGAAAGAACAATCCTAAACTGACTGAAAGTGAAGAATTAGAAGCAAAACTTCGTTATTTAGAAGAGGGAAGATACATTGAGGCAGTGCCAGCAGTATTTGGTTCTGGGCATATTCTAAAAAAAGCAGGAAATGATTTGTTTTGGAATGCTAATGTAAAAAAACAGATTCTAAGTTTTCTATACATCGGGAATTATGATTTGAGTGATCTAAGTAGATTGACAAATAAAAAATCTGAAATAATTTCAAATCTTATTGAATCATTAGAAAAACAACAAATTCCACTAGTTGAAAAATCATCAAATAATATGTTCGCAATTACGTCATCAGGTGAAGAATACATCAAAGATAATTTCAAACAATCCCCAGTAAACATAGAGTCATTTAGTCAAATCAAGATTGGGCAAATAAACATCAAAAATTTTGAAACAAAAATTGATGAATTAATCCTCCAGGTAAACAAAGAACCTAATTTATCAAAAGAACAAAAAGCCACTTTCAAGGAAAAATTAACGGATTTAAAAAATTCTTGGCTAGAGACTGAAAAGTTTGGACAGCCATTATCTGCACAATTAACAATGTTGGGATTAAAGGAATTATTCCAAAAATCACCTGTTTAAAAATTAATTATAAAATAATATTTCTAAAAATTAAAGTTGTAAATTATTGTAGAATAATTTGGATTAATTATCATCCATATCATCATGACAATCATCTTCACAATCCATATCACCATGTTTCATTTTATCATGATCCATCTCATCATGATTCATTCCTTCACAGGATTCATTGTTATGTTTCATCTCATCATGTTCCATTCCTTCATGATCCATTCCTTCATGATCCATTCCTTCACAATCCATATCACCATGTTTCATTTTATCATGATTCATTCCTTCATGTTTCATCTCACCATGATTCATTCCAGACATATGCTCAGACATGTCCATTTTTTCCATCTTTGTTATCATCATAGACATTTTTTCTAGGAATTCTTTTTGTTGTGTATCATCCATAGATTGCCAGATTTGGGACATTTGGGATTGATGATTCATATGAATTTCATCCATCTTTTCAAACATTTTATCTAATTCTGATGTATCTTCATAAACATCCCATGCCTTGATTCCACCTTCAAGAACCTGAAAATCAATATCATTTTGAGCAAGTGCATAAGTTGCAATCGTTGCTCTATTACCTGAACCACAAATTACGATTACGGGTTTATCAGTTGGAATGTCATCCATTCCGTTAATTTCAAAAATTTCAGATAATGGTATGTTTACACTGGATTCAATTTTAGTTACTTCAAGTTCTTCAGGTTCTCTAACATCAAGTAAGTATAGGTCTTCATTTGTAGATATTTTCGATGATAATTCTTCAGAATTGATAGTTTTTGCACTAGTTGTAGTTGTCAATTCTTTATCCCAGTTATCTAAACCGCTTTCCAAAAAGTATGTCTCGATTCCTTCATTTGACATTTTTTTTGCAATGTATTTTGCATGTACTCCATCACTGTCCACTAGAACAAGTTTTTTGTCAGATGTAAAGTCAGGTAATTTTTTCTGTATGGTGCTGATTCTTTTATCAAGTGTATCCCCATACAAATAATCAACTGACGAGCCAGGAATGTGTCCTGCAGAATATTTTGATTCATCTCTAATATCTATAATAAAAATTTCATTGTTTTGTAATTTTTCATAAACAGTATTTGCATCCAAAGCATATTGATTTTCTAAAGGTTGAATGTCTTGAGTGAAATTCATTGAACTACCAATTAAAATTCCTGCAATTACAGATACAATTACTGCGACTCCAATAATTATGATCTGTTGAGATTGCATGGATTCAAACCTGAAAAACTATTATAAAAATATTCAATATTTTATCAAATTCAAATGTGAGTAATAGAATATGGTATGTATACTATAACCGTCCATAAATCATGTGAGAAAACAATTCTATCTGATTATTCCCGCAATTGGGATGTTGTTTGTTATGATAAATGCACTTTTTGGATACATGATTTTTGATGCAGCGTATGAACAAGATATTACAAAATATGCTATCTATGTTCATTTTTACCCAGATTGGAAAAGTTATCCTGGAAATATTTTATTTGAAATAACAAATGTATGGTCAAATTCAAAAGATTCTACAAATATTCAAAACTTTTCAATGAAATCCCTAGATATTTCACCAACTAATGACTATAATTCAAATCAACTTCAAACGCAACATCAAAAGTCATTTGTCGAACTAAAACATGATTTTAGTGGTTGTACTGCAAATTGGAAGCCAATATCATATGTATATGCAGTAGATTATCTTCGAAATTATATTGAATTTATCCAAGGAACAACGCAAAGTGTTGACCCATATGTTCAGACTCTACCTAATTTAGAAAATGAAAATTATGGTTTATCTCACCAAAATAAATTAGTTAAATCAGGGTATGTACAGTTTATTCCAATTTGTACAACTCAAGAAAATACAACTTATGAATATTCTATTTCATCAAATGATAAAGATGTAGGATTTGATGTGTATTTTGTTCCATCAAAAAATGAATTAACAAATTATCTAGATGCAAATTCTTTTAAATTTTACACCCAAGAAGGATGTTCAGTTCAAAATCACAAAAAATTCAGTGGGGTATGTTCTGATGTAAATAAAGATTCAGGGTTGTTAATTATAATTCCTGATGAAATCAAATCATCATTAACTACAATCAAAATAAATCTACATGAATTATAATTCAATTTAAAATATTTTAAAGAAATGTTCTTCAAAATCACTTAGAATTAATTTTTTATTTTTTGTAAAATGTAATAAACAATTACTATTGGAGGTAAAATGTAGATACTTGCACCTCCCATATAGTCCGAAATACCATATGTTTCAATATTATTTCCAAATGTAATGTCAAAAGTTTCAGCAACATAATCATATCCAATTGCAATTGCAGAACCAAGGACTCCAAGAATAATACAGTTTCTCCCTTTTTTAGGATCAGAATTTCTCAAAATTAATAATGCTACAACACCTCCAATTATTGCAAAAAATGCAGGTAACAGATAATACAAAATACTTTTTTTATTCTGAGATGGCGTGATGATAGTAATTTTTCATATTCATAAATATATTAAAGTAAATTTGATTGGTTTTTTACAAGTTATTCTTCAAATTCATCTGATTCCTCTATTGGAGAATCCAAAGTTTCAACTCTCCAAATCTTTTCATCACTCATAACCGAATTCACACCAAATCAGATTTTTCAGTATGATTTCCCCTCAAACAAGAATCACAAACAGATGTCACTAAAAGAGCAGAGCCTTTACAATTACATTTTTCACACATACAACCAATATCATCCATTATTGTTGAGTATTGTTATTTGACATGGTATAATTCATTGTTGATTATCAATTGTGATAACAACTTGTAAAGGTAAAAAATTATTGAATTTTATATCGTAGTATAGCTAAAACTGAATCATCGATTTCTAATTTTTTGATAATTTTTGGAGCAGACACAAATTCAATTTTAGCTGATGTATTTTTTGCAATCTCCATCATGTTTAGAATATTTTTGAATTGTAAACTTGTATGATAATTTACTGAAATAATCAAAGTATCAACTGCTCCAATTTTTAGTGCTTTTGTAATTACATTGTTTCTTTTAGCAGTTAATCCTTCTTTGACCAATTTTTCATATTTTTGAATGATTTCTGCAACATACCTTCTCCTATACTCATACAAATGATGAATAATTTTTTTATGAATCTCATTAATGGGTGTAGAAAACGATAGAGTCTCTACAAATCTACATTTTTTTACAATTTCTGAATCAAGTTCATCAAAAAATTCAGTTTTGGCAGGACCAATTCCACCCAATAATAATAGTTCAGAATTCTCATCCATTGTTTTTACCTTCTTTGCCACTTTTTTGTAAAATACATGGATTTTGGTTTGTCTTGCTCTAAGGAATCTGCCTTGACTTTGGCCACCTTTTCTATGTCTTCCTTGTAAATCGATTCGAAGTTTTGATTCTTGAACTATTTGGCTGCCATGAAATTTCTGAATTCTTGCAGTCTTTTGATCAAGGGTTACCAATAATACATCATGATTAATTTTTAGAATATCTAAAAACGGTTTAAGATGTGGTTTTTTACTTGCCATGTAAATGTATGGTAATTTTTTTGATGTTCCAATTTTTTTTATATTGACTTTACCATTTTGAATCCATCCAAAAATACATAGAGTTTTTGTAAACTTTCCTTCAGAAATTGGATTGTCTTTAAGTTGTTTGATTGTTTTTTCAATTTTTAATTCTATTTTCTCAAAAGATTCATTTCGTTTGGTTTCCTGGAGTAATGAGATAATTTTATCTCCTTTCCCATAAGGATAATACACTGAAATACATGAAGAGTTAATCTGTTTGACATCATAGAGGAATTGATTTAGAGAGAACCATTCAGAAGAAGAGATTTCAGAGATATGAAATGGTTTATCCATGCAATTATGAATATCAGGACATACTTGAATTTTTCATCGTACGTGAAAGGGGCATAAAATTATCTGTTCAAAATTACTTTATGGCAATCTACTTTCAATATAGAGCCGCAATCTAGATAAATTCCAACAAAAACCACAACGGATACTACAATCCAAATTAGAAATTTCCATTTGAAGCTCAATTTTTTTAATTTATTCCACATTATCTGATTGATTGTTCTACACCTACATGTAAAGGATTCAAAATTATCAGATTAAATTAAACATAAATCAAAACATCATGAAAGAGATTCATCATGGGTAAAATACACATCATTATTGGAATAGTAATTGGAATAATGTTCTCAGTTGCATACCCTGAGATGGCTCAAAGTATCAATGATAGTATAATGCCTACAGTTCAAGTAGTCAGTGAGCGAATAGTAGGCTGGATTTTAGGATAATTATTAAAAAAAGAATTCAAATTTAGTAAAAGATCAACTTTTTTCCTCTTGGCTCTTTTTGCAAGTAATTTATGAAAATACAAAGATGAGTTTCATTAACATGAACAAAATTCAGAAAAGAGTCATTGAGTTTCAAATCAAACGACTAAGAAGCGAATTAGCAAACTTTGAGGAATAAAGTTCCTCATTTTTTATTATTTTAAAAATAAATTCATCATTCCATTAATTCATTAAAATAGAAAAAGCAATTACACAGTTAATAATTGCGATTTGAATTGTTCAGCTGTTCTTTGAAATCCACAATCAATACACAATTGCCAACTTCTATCTCTTAGAATTTTTATTACAGGATCATATTTTGTTGCAATCATCCTTCCTCCACATTTAGAACATTTGACAGGAATTTTGATTCCATCAATGGTGTTAAAATATTCCACAGTATATTTTATTGTTAAATCGATTTAAGGTACCAGTATACATTGAAACACACTGAATTCAATAAATTTAAAAACATTCAACAAAAAATATTTTGTTTTTTCATACATAGTAAAAATGATTTAAAAAAATCACATAATGAATTTTCAAAGATTTACTATACAAATAATATAAAAAAATTAAGATGCAAATTGAAAACGATCTTCTTTATACCCTTTTTGTAATTCTCCCATTATCGGAATAGGGTTACTACAAAACAAACAGCAATTGTTTTTATCAAGATTCCATTCTTTAATATTAAATCCATATCGATTTACGACGATTTTTTTACATTCAGAACAATAGGTGTGTTCCCATTTATGTCCAGGAACATTTCCCAAATAGACATATTTCAAACCTACATTTTTGGCAACTTCATAATGTTTTTCCAATGTTTCAATCGGAGTACTAGGATAGTCCATCATTTTATAATCAGGATGGAATCTCAAGAAATGAATTGGCATTTCAGGCCCAAATTCATCATAGATAAATTTAGAAAGTTTTTTGGCATATTCCAAATTATCTCCTACTTTGGGAACAATCAGATCAGTTATTTCGATATGGATTTTTGTGTTATCTCGCATATTCAACAATGTGTCAAAAATTGGTTGTGGATCAGGAACGCCAATAAATTTTCTCGTAAATTCAGGCTCTGCGCTACCTTTGAAATCAATAGTAATTCCATCTAAAAATTCATTCATCATAGATACGGATTCAGATGTATCATACCCATTTGATACAAATACGTTAAACAATCCTTTTTTTCTTGCAATTACCCCACAATCACGTGCAAATTCAATGAAAATTGAGGGTTCATTGTATGTGTAAGCAATCCCATGTGCGCCATATTGAATTGCAGTATTAACAACATCATCAGGAGACATGTCAATTCCTTCAACTTTACGTCGTTGACTAATCTCAGAATTTTGACAATATCTACAAAGCCAATTACATCCAGTTGTCGCAATAGAGTAAACTTTACTTCCAGGAAAATAATGAATCAAAGGTTTTTTTTCAATCGGATCAACATGACCAGAAATTACTTTTCCATACACATACAATTGTAATTTACCATTCTCGTTTCCCCGTATTCCACATAATCCGATTTGATTTTTCTTAACTTCACAATATCTTGCACATGCAGTACATCTAACTTTATCATCAGATAATTTTTCATAAAGAATTGCTTCTTTTCCAGGAGGGTTTATCAACATCTTTTATTATGATTTAAAATATTTAATGTGTATGGATAGATTCCAAAAAATTTCTGATAAAGATGGTGAATCATTGGTAAAAATGGCAAGAAAAACTGTACATGATAGATTAAAAAATAATTTAAAAAATAATGATGTTGAATTTGATTTGAAATTTAATTTTAATTCAGGAGTATTTGTAACAATCAACAAAAATAATTCTCTAAGAGGCTGTATTGGTTTTCCACTACCATTCAAAAAACTATCTAAAGGATTAAGGGATGCTGCAGTTTCTGCTGCAATAAATGATACACGATTTTCCCCATTAACCATGGAGGAATTAAATCAAGTTGTTTTTGAAGTAACAATACTTTCTAATCCAGAAGAAATCAAGGTGAATAATTCAAATGAATATCTATCAATCATCAAAATTGGTAGAGATGGATTAATAGTTGAGAATTCGGGTTTTTCTGGATTACTTTTACCACAAGTTCCTAAAGAATACAGATGGAATGTTGAAGAATTTTTGTCATTTACGTGTGAAAAGGCAGGATTAAATCCAAATTCATGGAAAGAATCCTCAACTAAAATTTCAAAGTTTGAAGGAGTCATATTCAAAGAAAAATCTCCAAATGGTGAAATAGTTAGAGAATCAACTAAGGATGTTTTAAACAAATAATTCATCATGAAAATTATGATTAGAGAACCAGTTGTTTCAGGACAATTCTATCCTGAGAATAAAAAAGATTTAGAAAAAATGATTCAAGATTGTATTGTTCATAAATTTGGTCCAAAAAATCAAATTAAAAATTCTAATGAAAAAATTTACGGAGTCATATCCCCTCATGCAGGTTATGAGTATTCAGGTCCTACGGCTTGTCATTCATTTTGTTCTGTGGCATCACAAAATCCTGAATTAATAATCATTGTAGGGCCAAATCATTATGGAATTGGTCAAAATGTGGCCACGATGAGTAATATATCCTGGAAGACACCATTAGGTACTGTTTTAGTTAATTCAGAATATTCTGAAGAGATTTCCAATACTTCAAAATTCATCAAAATTGATAATTATTCACATTCAAGAGATCATAGTTTAGAAGTACAAATTCCAATGTTACAACATTTATTTTCAGAAAAATTTCAGATAGTTCCAATAATTTTACTTGAACAAAATTTAGAGACTGCAATAGATGTGGGAAATGCAATATCTAAAATTGCAAAAAAGAAAAATACACTAATCATAGGGTCATCTGATTTTACACATTATGAAGAAAATTCTTTTGCATATCTTCAAGATGAGGCATTGATTGAACCAATTCTAAAGATGAATGTAGAAAAATTTTATCAAGTGTTATATGAAAAAAGAGTTACTGCATGCGGTTTTGGAGCCATTGCATCTACTATGATTGCATGTAAAAATTTAGGTGCAACACGAGGTGAACTCCTCAGTTATACAACAAGTGGAGATATTTCAGGAGATAAAGACTCTGTAGTAGGTTATGGTGCAATAAAATTTGTGTAAATTTTAAAAAAATTCGTTACAATATCGAAACTAATAATCCTCAAAAATCAAAAATACTCAAACAAATAACAAATAATGTATCATGGAAAAGGAAGCTTTAGAATATCTAGACAAATTACTTGAAAAAACTCAAGAATCATTTGTAGGATTATCTACAAGATGGGATGAATTACAGCCAAAAAAAGAGTTTGATGTAAAAATATCTGAAGATTTTCATCTTGGTTTTGTATTTGGTAAATTAGAAGATGAATTTGTGGGATGGTTTTATTCTCAATATGGTAGATCTATGAGTGATCAAGAATACAAGGAATTTTGGAAAAAATGTCGTATCATAGTAAGACATCTACATGAAAAGTATGACATGTTTTATTTTCAGGAATAAAATGTTTAATGCAAAAATTAATTTCGTGATTTTCTAACAGTAGCAATTTTCTTTTGTGACCTAGGAGTCTTTGTTTTAGCAGTTGATTTACTGACTTTGCCTTCTTGTTTAGTGATTTTGCCACTTCTTCGTGCAGATCTTGAAGCTTTTGCACGTAGTTTTTGCTCTTCTTCTTTTTCTTTCAACTCATCATCTGAAAGTTTTTTTCTTACCACAAATCTAAATTTATTTTATAATAGATAAGTGGTATCTACAGATTCATGACTGATTGTTAATAGATATGAAATTTTAAAGAAAAACTATCTATTTTATTATGGTTACAGGAGCTTTGGCTTTGTGTAACACAAAGTTTGATGTACTGCCAAAGAACAACTCTTTTGGAAATCCCATACCTCTTGAACCAATTACAATTTGATCGATTTTATTTCCAGGATTATTTGCAAATGTAGTCAAATCAATACCTGATGAATGACCTCCAATTACTACACCTAAAAATTCAATTTTGTTTTTTTCCACTCTTTTCTTTGCTGCAAGAATTATCTCTTTGATGTTCTTTTTCCATCTTTTCTCAGGTAAGATAGGTGCACGTACTGCAGAAAATGCACTAAAACTAGTATCACTGTGGATACCAACAATAATTGCATCAGATTGTTTTGCAAATGTAATTGCTGCATCTAATCCTCTAAGGGAATTTTTTGAACCGTCCAAACAAACCATAATTTTTTTGCTCATAAAGATCATGCCAAACTATTCATATTTATTTTAACAGGTAATTTCCAACTTTATAATAATAAGAAGAAATTCTTTTGATTTTTGTTGGATATCACAATTCATCTAAATTGAATTCTTTTTCACAATTTGGACATGTCACTTTACCGGACTTTAATTCATAGGATTCAGCTAATCTCTCAGATTTTAACACATTACAAATATCCCAAGGAGTAATGGAGATATCTTTGTAGATCACATATGGATGATCCATTTGATACATTTTTTCACATAATTGATTTAACACAAGATCTTCTTTTACTATTTCAACATCTTCTAGTTGTATTTGACTAACAGGGATTTCTAAAAAGTTACTTACGTCGGGATGGATTTTTAGTATTTTGGATATCTCTTTGAGAATTATTCTATCGCTGATAAACTGATTAGAATATTCCAAAACTAATTTACGAGTTTTGTTCTCAAACATTAAATTGATTATTTCTTGTAAAGTATTATCAGAGTGAAATGTGATCATTTTCTTTTTCGGGATTGAGGATATTCGAGTACTAGTTTTACAACGAATTCCCACATCCAACAATTTTCTTGCAGAAATTGGCGAATATCCTTGAAATTTATTTGGAATTATTGCAAAAGCACGTCTAGATTCAGTCCATTTTTTCATCAAATCTTCAAAAAGAATGGTTTTGTCAATTACAAGTAAATTCTTGGACATTATTTCTTTTACACGAGTTTCATATTGAGCATCATGAGAAGGATTCATTCTCAAAAAATTAAGTAAATCATAACCTCCAACCATTCCAATTGGTTTTAATTCATTATTACGAATTACAATAGAGTCAACAATTGATTCAAGATATTGTACGCACATTTCAGTTGCAACATGTACTTCACGTTCTTCATTAAGATATACACATGGTGTATCAGTTAATGCATCAGAAAATATCTCATCTAAGGATTGTTCAG
>Ga0233429_1000577_pt1 | contig 56450 bp, 51 predicted proteins | sample SI_118_April2016_3_FD_179879 | JGI IMG/M metagenome (GOLD analysis project Ga0233429, IMG submission 179879) | Seawater microbial communities from Saanich Inlet, British Columbia, Canada - SI_118_April2016_135_MG | ecosystem: Environmental > Aquatic > Marine > Inlet | place: Canada: British...
TTTACGCAAAGAAACTAATGCTCTCAATGAAAAGCTATATAAAGCGGTAAATTTACCCACTCGCTCTGAAATTAATACCATCAATAAACGTTTACAAGAACAACGCAGAGAAAACATTCAGCTAAGAAGTGAAATTAAAAAACTTGCAAAACAAATCTCTAGCGAAACTAAAAAGACACACACCACAACTTCATCAGTTAACTCGACACTTAAGGATCATAAAGATTTATCAACAATTAAAGGTGTGGGGCCAAAATTAGTTGAAAAACTTCAAACACACGGCATAAAAACTTTGGAGCAAATTGCAAAAATGAAAACTGCAGAGCTCGAAGCGCTGGATAAAAAGATTGACGGTAAAGGTAGAGTTTTACGCGACCAATGGGCAGCCCAAGCTAAACAGTTAATCAAACAATAGCAAGATAATAATAGAAACTTAACATAGGACAACGTGTCATGATAACAATAAACCCTGAAGAGATGCTAAATGAGGCCACGAATTTTAATAAAAAAATCACAGAAGGCTTTTCTAATCTTGCCGATGTAGGCGAGATAGGCTCAGGAGTAACCCCTCATGAAACCATCTATGAGGAGGATAAACTCAAACTCTATCATTACAAATCTAATTCTAGTATGGCAACAAACTCAGTTCCGCTTTTGATTGTTTACGCATTAGTCAATCGGCCTTATATGGCAGATATTCAAGAAAATCGCTCAACAATCAAAGGCCTGATGGAGAATGGTCAGGATGTATATTTAATTGACTGGGGTTATGCTGATGATGCAGATCAATACCTCACTATGGATGACTATATTAATGGTTATATAGACCGCTGCGTAGATATTCTGTGCGAACGTCACAATGTAGAAAAGATAAATCTTCTTGGAATTTGTCAAGGAGGGACTTTTAGTTTATGTTACAGCTCAATGCACCCGGAGAAGGTTCGCAATCTTGTTACCATGGTCACCCCTGTTGACTTCCATACTCCGGACAATATGCTGAGCCACTGGGTTCAAAATATTGATATTGATCTTCTAGTTGACACTCAAGGAAATATTTCTGGCGATCTCCTTAATGGAACATTCCTTAGCATGAAGCCATACGAACTAATGGGAAAAAAATATCTTGGTGTGATTGACATATTGGATAACCCTGACGCTCTAAAAAATTTCATGCGAATGGAGCAGTGGATTTTTGACAGCCCTGATCAGGCCGCTGAAACCTTCAGGCAATTCATCAAAGACTTTTATCAGGACAACAAGCTAATTAAAGGTGAGGTTGTTATTGGAAACAATACGGTCAATCTGACAAATCTTACCATGCCTATACTTAACATCTATGGCGAGTTTGATCATCTTGTTCCGCCTGCTGCTTCAACCGCTCTGAAAGCTTGTGTAGGGAGTGATGATTACAATGAAATTTCATTTCCAGGTGGTCATATTGGAATCTACGTTAGTGGAAAAGCGCAAAAAACAATTCCGCCAGAAATTGGCTCATGGCTGAATTTACGTTAAATTATTTTTTTGAATTACTATTTATTAAACTATTATTAATTAAACATTTAGGAGGACAGTAATAATGAATCAAGATATTGTTATAGTTGCAGCTACACGAACAGCTTTGGGTACTTTTGGAGGCTCGCTGTCTTCAATACCTGCGCCTAAACTAGGAGCTGAAGTAATCAGCGCCTTACTAAAAGATACCGGCGTCACAGGTGAACAAGTAGATGAAGTAATTTTAGGACAAGTACTGACTGCTGGAAGCGGTCAAAACCCTGCTCGCCAATCTGCATTGAGTGCGGGCCTACCTGAGACTACACCGGCAATGACCATTAATAAGGTATGCGGTAGTGGATTAAAGGCAGTTCAATTAGCTTTTCAAGCGATCGCCTGTGGAGACGCCGAAATTGTTATAGCTGGAGGACAAGAAAATATGAGCCTTTCAGGCCATGTTCTACCAAAGTCACGAGATGGTAAAAAAATGGGACCTTGGGAACTTGTAGACAGCATGGTGGTTGACGGGCTATGGTGTGCTTTTAACAATTATCATATGGGAAAAACTGCAGAAAATATTGCTGAAAAATACAATTATTCGCGTGACGAACAAGACCAATTTGCTGCAAAATCACAGCAGAAAGCAGAGTCAGCTCAAAAATCTGATCTTTTTAGTGACGAAATTACACCCGTTACTATTCCCCAACGAAGAGGGGACGATATAGTCTTTGATGTCGATGAATTTCCAAGGCATGGAACGACCGCAGAGTCTCTAGGTAAATTACGTCCAGCTTTTGCAAAAGAGGGCACTGTTAGTGCTGGCAACGCTTCAGGGATTAATGATGGCGCAGCAGCAGTTATGGTTATGAGTGCTGATAAAGCTAAAGAACTAGGCTTGAAGCCTATGGCAAGAATTGCTGGATTCTCGAGTGCAGGAGTCGATCCCGCTATTATGGGAACAGGGCCTATTCCTGCGACCACTAAGTGCTTAGAAAAAGCTGGATGGAAAGTCTCTGATCTTGATCGCGTTGAAGCAAACGAGGCGTTTGCAGCGCAAGCTATGTCAGTTAATGAATCTCTCGGCTTAGATAGCTCCATAGTTAATATAACTGGAGGCGCTATAGCGCTTGGCCACCCAATTGGAGCGTCAGGCGCCAGAGTACTTGTAACGTTGCTCCACGGAATGCAGCGTGACAAGGCTGACAAAGGCCTCGCCACTTTATGTATTGGCGGTGGTATGGGTGTTGCAATGGCGGTTGAAAGGGTTTCCGAATAATATCAATATATAAACTAAATAAATTAAATAGACAGGAGAATATGTATGGGCAAGTTGGACAATAAAATCGCTTTGGTAACAGGCGGCACTGGAGGAATAGGGACAGCTATTTGTCAGCGTCTTGCAGATGATGGTGCACAAATTGTTACCACCTCATTGAATCAAGAAAAGGCTAAGACGTGGAAGAGCAGCCAAAACTTTGATTCTACAATCATTGCATGCGATGTTAGTAGCTATGATGACTGTCAATCTATGAAGGAACAGATAGAGAAAGATTTAGGTGTTGTTGATATAGTAGTCAATAATGCTGGAATTACTCGTGACGGTTCTTTCAGAAAGATGGATGCTGACAAATGGTCACAGGTTATAACTACAAACCTTAACAGTGTTTTCAATGTTAGTCATCAATTTGTCAATGGAATGACCGAAAAAGGTTATGGACGTATTGTTAATATATCTTCAATCAACGGTCAAAAAGGTCAGTTTGGTCAAACTAACTACAGTGCTGCCAAAGCAGGAATTCATGGCTTTACAATGGCGCTAGCTCAAGAGGTTGCTCGTAAAGGTGTAACTGTTAATACAGTTTCTCCAGGCTATATTGCAACTGATATGGTTATGGCGGTTGCAGAGGAAATTCGTAATCAAATAATTGCACAAATTCCAATTGGAAGGCTTGGAAAACCTGAGGAGATTGCTGCTCTTGTTGCTTTCTTATGTTCAGATGATGCCGGGCTAATTACTGGAGCTAATCTAGCAGCGAATGGCGGGCAACATATGCACTAATACTTACTGCATATCGTTTGAAACACACGATATGAGAATAGTGATAAAATCTAAAACACAATTTCTTTTGCTAGGAATTGTGTTTTTTTAATTTATTAACCTTAATACTATGTCTCAAGAACGCTTAATTAAAAAATATCCCAATCGACGCCTATATGATACTAGCACTAGTTGCTACATTACACTGGACGAAGTGAGAAAACTGGTTATTGATGGATCTCCATTTAAAGTTTTTGAGAAAAAAACTAACGAAGATATTACGAGAAATATCTTACTACAAATAATCATGGATTATGAGTCTGGTGAAGGAGAGCCCATGTTTAGTAGTGAACTACTAATCAACTTTATTCGTAATTATGGCGAGAGCTCGCAAGACAGTTTTAAAAGCTATCTAGAGCAAAGTATGGAATTCTTTACTGAACAGCAAGATATATTAAGGGAGCATTTAACTAAGCCAAAAATTGAAAATCCGGCTGAAGCATGGATGGATATGGGTAAAAAACAGTTTGAACTATGGCAACAGACACAAAAGCAATTTTTTAGTAAGTCTGATAAATAAGCAAAAAAAAGACGCCTAAATAGGCGCCTTCTAATAACAATCTTTATTTAGATCTTTATTTAGCATCAGCAACTACTTTCTCAGTATTTGCTTTCACTTCAGCAGCAACCTTCTCAGCGTTTACCTTTGCATCTTCAAAAGCTACTTCAGCTAGACCAGTTAACTCATCTTGCGCTCCCTTAAGAATATCAGAGATCTCAGTAACACTTTTAGTAAGTGTTTCAGTGTAAGAGTTAGCTAGATCAGACTGAGCTGATAGTAAATCGTTGACATCTTTAGAGTCAGTAAAAATGGCTGATTGTTTAACACCGGCATCAGCAGCATTTTGTACAATCTCAACTTGCTTTGCAGCAAGAGCTTCAAATGTGCGCAAGTTTAATTCGCCCACGTTTTTAAATGAAGCAACGCTTTTCTCAGCGATATCTTTAAATAATTTTATAGTATCATTTGTCATAATATTTTCCTCATCATTAGTAAAAGTTATATAAAAAACAACGTATGTTGCAGTGCACCATTTGTTGCAGTGCACAATAATATAGTGTTTACAACCTAATGTCAAGTTTTTATTTAAAAATAATGCAAATAACGCTTCTAGCCGCCTATATTTGAGTATCAGCTACTCAATCTATTGAGCTTAAATATTTCATTTTCTACAGCTTATCTTATCTAGTATGCTGCCACTTTCGGCGATGGCCGACAAAGATAGTGCCAGTTTGAAACTGTTGCCTTTATGGTGATGAATGGTAACGTTGGTGGCGTTGTATTCTATTCTTAAGGAGGTTTCAGATTGTTAGCTTATAAAGTTAGTTTCACGAGACAATTCTGACAGAATTTCAGGCCCATCAGACCTTAAGATTACAATCTCTTCTAGTCTAACTCCAAACTTCCCTTGAAGGTAAATTCCTGGCTCAATTGAAAAAACCATTCCCTCGTCTAGTACGACCTCAGAAGTCGCAGTAATATAGGGAGGCTCATGAATATCAATGCCGAGACCGTGACCTGTTCGATGAACAAAGTAGTCACCATAGCCGGCCTCAGAAATAACGCCCCTTGCTGCAGCATCTACCTCTTTAGCCATAACTCCTGGCTTTGCTGCTGCTATAGCAGCTTGAACTGCGCGTTCTACAATGGCATGAATTTCAAGATAGCCCTCTGGGGGCTCACCCAGAACAGACATGCGAGTCATGTCACTTGGAAAAGTGCCTTTTCTACCGCCAATATCAATCAATACTACATCGCCGTATTCTACTTTTCTGTTTCCAGTATGATGATGTGGGAAAGCGCCATTTGAGCCAGACCCTACAATACAAAACTGAGGTTTTGCACCTTCAGAAATAAAGTGTTTGTTAATTGCTTCACCAATTTCTAGTTCAGTTACTCCCTCTTTAATTGCTGCAAAGCCAGCCTGCATTGCACGATCGTCAATCAGAGCATTCTCTTTAAGGTTATCGAACTCAACATCATCTTTACGTATTCTGAGCGCACCAATCGTAGAGTTAGTAAACTCATAGGTTGGTTTTGGTAATGCTTCAATAAGTATTAAAGCAAAGTGAGAGCGCATTGCCTCATCTATAGCAATATGTTTTGCATTTGATGAGCCGGTATAAGAAAGGGCATCAACTAGCGCTTTATTAGGGCCGTTTTCATCGTTCCAGCTAAACATTTTAATATCAGAGCGCTTCATTGCATCTTCTGCATTAACCGACGGCATTAGGAAGGCATTCTTTTCCAATCCCAACAAAAGCATACAAGGTCTTTCATCAGGATAGGGGTTAAATCCTAACAACCATCTCATATGAGTTCCAGGACCTAAGGCCAGTAAATCAACCTTATTTTTTTTCATTAAATTTTTAAGGTTTGATAATTTATTTGACATAGGTTTTTTCCTGTTATCTCTTAATATTGTTTGTTATATTCGGTCCTCGTCAAGCGCAAGACAAGCGGCTTGAGATTTGCCATAAGTCTCCATGACTGGTTCAGATGTTTTACAGCTCTTTTGTGCGTGTTGACATCGTGGGTTAAAAGTACACCCGCTTGGCGGGTCTATTGGCGAAGGTAACTCACCAGTAAGCTTAATGCGTTTTTTGTTTTTGCCTACATTGGTGCTAGGTGTTGCCGATAAAAGGGCCTGAGTATAGGGATGCTTCGGAGCTTTAAAAATTACCTTGCTAGGCCCTTGTTCAACAGGCTTGCCTAGGTACATCACTAAGATATCATCAGCAATATGACGCACAACGCTTAGGTCGTGAGAGATAAAAACATAAGCAAGTCCAAGCTCTTTTTGTAGTTCTATTAGAAGATTGATTACCTGTGCTTGAATGGATACATCAAGCGCTGATACAGGTTCATCAAGAACAACAACTTTCGGTTTCAATATGAGGGCTCTTGCTATTGCAATTCGTTGCCTTTGCCCTCCTGAAAACATATGAGGGTAACGATGAAAATGCTCATCTTTAAGGCCTACTAGTCTCATAATATCTAATGCCTTCTCTCTCCTTTCAGAGGCACTTAATTCAGTATTTATTAAGAGGGGCTCCTGAATAATATCACCAACTTTTTGTCTAGGATTAAGTGATCCAAATGGATCTTGGAAAACCATTTGAACTGTTTGTCTTAGCTTTTTAGACATCGCTTTGTCTTGTGAGTCTGCCATATCTATGCCATCGACACTTAAGTGTCCAGAGGTCGGGCTCTCAATCGATGTAAGAAGTCGAGCCAATGTAGATTTACCACAGCCAGATTCACCAACTACAGCTAGCGTTTGACCCTCAAATAAATCAAAGGTAACGCCAGAGAGTGCCTTTAAGTCTTGAGATGCCTGAAATAATCCATCTTTTATTCCATAGTACTTATGAAGATTGCGAGCTTTAATTAAGGGTTCGGACATTACTGTGACTCCACTTTAATAGACTCTTCTCCAAGAGGAAAGTGGCATAGTATTCCGTCATTTAGGTTTGGACTTGTTTCTTTACAAAGAGCTGAAGCGTAGTCACACCTTGGACTAAATAGGCAGCCTAGAGGTCGATCCATCTGGCCTGGTACGACGCCTGGTATTGCGTTTAAAAGTTTATCATTTGCTCTTTCAGGAAGAGCATTAAGAAGGGCTTCAGAGTAAGGATGTTTTGGTTTTTTAAATAACTGTTTTACTGTTCGCTGTTCAACCTGCTGTCCAGCGTAAAGCACCACAACTCGCTCTGCAGTCTCAGCAACAACGGCCATATCATGTGTGATTAAAACTAATGCCATTCCTTGACTTTTCTGTAGCTCTATTAATAACTCAAGTATTTGAGCTTGGATAGTTACATCCAGCGCTGTTGTAGGTTCGTCCGCTATAAGAAGTTTTGGCTGACAGGCTATCATCATGGCAATCATGACTCTTTGACACATTCCACCGGAAAGTTGATGAGGGTATGAATTAAGTCGGCTTTCAGCAGCTGGAATACCTACCTGGTTTAGCAGTTCAATGGCTTTATCGTTATAGCCTCGTCGTTTTCCACCAAAATGTTGAGATAGGACCTCAGTTATTTGATAGCCAACAGTGAAGCAGGGGTTGAGGCTTGTCATGGGCTCTTGAAAAATCATACTTATATCTTTGCCAATAATCTTCCGACGTTCCTTGTTTGACATGTTGAGCAAATCCTGCCCGTCAAAAATCATAAGATCAGCGGTCACAGTAGATGTCCAGGGAAGAAGGCCCATCATTGCAAGCATTCCAACGGATTTGCCAGATCCAGACTCTCCAACAACTGCTACAATTTCACCTTCGTCTATTGTTAGATTGATCCCATCAACCGCTCTCAGAGAACCAGTCGCAGTAGCAAAATCAACAACTAAATTTTGAATTTCCAATAGAGCCATCTTTAAGACCTTTTAAGTTTTGGATCAAGGGCATCTCGCAAGCCATCACCCACTAGGTTTATTGCAAGAACTGCCAGCAAAATAGCGACCCCAGGAAAGGTAACTGTCCATGGCGCGTTTAAAATGAGATCTCTGTTTTCTGCAATTAAAGTGCCCCACTCAGGAATTGGAGCTTGAGCTCCCATTCCTAAAAATCCGAGTGCAGCAGTATCAAGAATGGCTGTAGAAAAGCTAAGCGTTCCCTGAACAATAATGGGCGCCATACAATTTGGAAGAATACTAACAAACATCAGTCGCGTTGGACTCGCCCCTGCCACTCTACTCGCTGTGACATAATCACGATTTAACTCGGTCAACGTAGATGCTCTTGTTAGTCTCACAAAAGAGGGTGTATAAGTTATCGCTATAGCGATCATTGCATTGAGGAGTCCTGGTCCCAAAACGGCAACGAGTACCAAGGCTAATAGGAGGCCTGGAACAGCCATAATTGTATCCATTACCCGCATTATAAAAGTCTCAATCCAGCCTCCACGATAGCCTGCAATTAGGCCTAGTAGGACTCCAATTGATAGAGACAAAACGACCACCACACAGCCAGCCAGGAGGGACATCCGTGATCCATGGATAATTCTTGACCACATGTCTCGACCCGCATAATCAGTTCCAAGGAAAAACTGTGCCTGTCCACCTTCCATCCATGAGGGCGGAAGTTTTGCATACTCTCTGAACTGTTCAGCAGGTCCGTGCGGGCTAATGACATCTGCGAATAGGGCCATTAATATTACTAAAATTAAAAATATTAATCCAGCCACAGCGGTTTTACTTACGCTAAAGTAGAACCAAAATTCTTTCCATTGTTGGCTTCTTATTGAAGTCACTGGAGCAGTCTCAGTATTCATGATTTAGACTTCTGATGAAGGATTCGAGGATTGATTAGGCCATATAAAAGATCGACAATTAAATTAACAATCATAATGCTTGTCGCAATTAACAAGAGCCCACCCTGGACTGCAAAGTAGTCTCTACTAAAGACTGAAAATATAATCCACTTTCCTATCCCTGGCCATCCAAAAATAGTCTCCGTAAGGATTGCGCCAGCCAGTAATACAGCTACCTGAAGCCCTATCACGGTGACCACAGTAATCATTGCATTTCTGAGCGCATGAACTCCAATTATTCTGAAGGTTGACAGGCCTTTTGCTCGAGCGGTGCGAACATAATCCTCGCTTAACACTTCGAGCATGGCTGAACGTGTTTGGCGAGCAATAACAGCGAGCGGTATTGTTCCCAAAACAATAGACGGTAAGACTAGATGGTGAAGGGCATTTAAGAAAGAGCCTTCCTCGTCACTAAGAAGGGTATCAATGAGCATAAACCCGGTCACCGGAGGCACATCAAATAAAAAAGAGAGTCTGCCAGAAACAGGCGTAAGATTTAATGTATTTGAAAACAAGATTATAAGTAGCAAGCCCCACCAAAATATAGGCATAGAGTAACCCGTCAATGAGATACTCATAATTCCTTGATCTATCCATGATCCTCTCTTAATGGCTGCAATTATCCCAGCAGGAACGCCAATGATTAGTGCAAATAAGATTGCACAGACTCCGAGCTCAGCTGTTGCAGGAAAAAGTTCAAAAAACTCCTCAACAACAGGCCTATTTGTAATCAAAGAGGTGCCCAAATCGCCATGTAATATGTCAGACAAATAGTTAAAGTACTGTTGCCATATTGGCTTATCAAAACCAAGCTGCGCGAGAAGTTCGGCGTGCCTTTCCGTGCTTAATCCTCTCTCTCCAGCAAGAACCTCAACTGGGTCGCCAGGAAGAACCCTTATAAAGCCAAAGGCAACCAGTGTGACGCCAAAAAATACTGGCACCAGCAACATTAGTCGGTTAATTAAAAAGCGAAGCATAGTAACTTTGTTTGTGGCTTAAATTGGTAGGCTAAATAGCTACTAAAAATCAAGTAGCTATTAGGTCTAACAACTTAAAAATAAATTGACGCGGATATTAGATATCCGCGTCAAAAGGTTATTTATTTCAGGTCGACACCATCATAAAAGATGTGGCTTCCAAGTGGGTGAACTTTAAACCCTGTCACTTCAGCGCGAACAGGCTTAAATGCAACTGAGTGTGCAATAGTTACCCATGGTGCTTCCTCCTTGAAGATCTCTTGAGCTGCTTCATACAAAACAGTTCTTTCGGCTTGATCAGTCAACTGTCTAGCCTCATTTAAGAGAGAGTCAAATTCTTCATGGCACCAGCGTGCACGATTACCACCAGATTTAGCAGCGGCACAACCTAATAAAACACCCATAAAGTTGTCTGGATCACCGTTGTCTCCAGTCCAACCTAGCAGCACTGTGTCGTGTTCGCCAGCATTCGAGCGTTTGAGGTATTCGCCCCACTCAAATGTAACGATTTCAGCGTCAACACCGACTGCAGCCCAGTCAGCCTGAATTAGTTCAGCCATACGACGGGCGTTAGGGTTATAAGGACGCTGAACTGGCATAGCCCAGATATTTGTCTTAAGCCCGCTTACACCAGCGGCATCCAGCATTGCTTTTGCACCAGCTGGATCATAAGCATAATCCCTAACCGCATGGTTATAAGACCACATGGTTGGTGGAATTGGGTTTTTAGCAACAGAACCCGCACCCTCAAAAACGATATCCAAGATTGCTTGCTTGTTGATAGCCATACTCAGAGCTTGACGAACCATCTTTTGGTCAAATGGTGCCTTCTCAGTGTTAAATGCTAGGTAGCCAACATTTAAGCCTTCTTGTTCTAGGACATTAATTTCTGGATCCGCCTGCATTTCTGCAACATCAGCAGGGTTAGGATAAGGCATCACGTGACACTCTCCTGCCTTAAGTTTTTGATAACGAACACTTGAATCAGTAGTGATAGCAAAAACCAGCTTATCAATGTTAGATCTACCATCCCAGTAATCATCAAAAGCTTCATAACGAATCATTGAATCCTTCTTATAAGACTTAAATACAAATGGACCCGTACCAACCGGTTTGAAGTCAATATCAGCTTGATTTCCAGAACCAGTCAAATTGTCAGCATACTCAGCTGATAATATTGAAGCAAAGTCCATCGCTAGATTCGAAACAAAAGGTGATTCAGGCTTAGTCAAAGTGAACTTAACTGTGTAGTCATCAATTTTATCAATTGACCCAATTAATCCATCCATGCCCATCCATCCAAAATACAAGTGCTCTCCACCTACAGCGTAATATGGGTGATCTTTATCCCACTGTCTGTTAAAGCTAAACATTATGTCGTCTGCGTTAAAGTCACGTGTCGGAGTAAAGTACGGTGTTGAATGGAACTTGACACCTTTGCGTAGGTTAAACGTGTACTCTAGTCCATCATCAGATGCAGACCAAGATTCAGCCAAACCAGGGATTACCTTTGTTGTGCCTGTCTCAAACTGGACAAGGCGATTAAAAATAGTTTGTGAAGAAGCGTCAAACGTTGTTCCAGCTGAGTACAGCGAAGGCGTAAAGCCTTCAGGACTTCCTTCAGAACAAAACACCATTGTTTTGGCTTGTGCTACTCCACTTAATGCCATACTGAGACCAAGCCCAGCGGCAAGCAGTGATTTTTTCATATATTTCTCCTTAATTTTATACCTAGTTTGACTAGGTCATAATATTGCTAAACAAAAAAACCAACTAACAAAAATGTTTGTTGGTTTTACAACAACTATATAGTATCAAAAAACTTTGGTCAAGCTTTTCTCTTGTTCTAAGATAGATATACAGAATAAATATAAGGCTAACAATACTCTAGACAAAAGTAACTTTATATTTCAGGTAAGTTTACATGAATTAATACATATGTTTAAATCTTTATACTTACGGCTGAACGCCTGTCTTCAAGTTTGCCTGCTTGAGAGTTTTGAGCGAACGATTTGATAAGGGCGCTTTAAATATGTCACGGGAACACTCCAAACATGCACAAGCCTTGTAAATGGAAATATTAAGAAAATAGTCATGCCGACTAGCATGTGGACTTTGTAAGCCATCCCAACGCTCTCAATCAGAGAAGCGTCAGCCCTCAAAGTGGCAACACTCTTTAAGTATTCAGATAGGAGTAACATCTCAGACACATCTTTTTGAGCGGCGTGATGATAAGAGTCAAAAATAGTATTTAAGCCCAGCCCAGCAGTAATGACAATCAACAAAATGATTGAGGTATCTCTTAAGCGGCTGATCGCCTTCACACGCTCATTTGACACGCGTCTATAAAAAAGCAATACCCCTCCAATTAGTGCCATAATGCCAAGAATTCCGCCAGAATATATTGCTATATATTGGTGCTGGATATCAGTTGTAATGAGTTGCCACCAGCTGTGAGGTAGAAGCATCCCCAAGGCGTGACCAAAAAAGATACCAATAATTCCGATATGAAAAATATTGCTTCCAATTTTTAACATTTTGTTTTCTAGAAGTTGTGATGAATCTGTTTTCCAGGTGTACTGTTCTCTGTCAAATCTGACCCAGCTCCCTAATAAAAAAATGGTTCCAGCAATATATGGATAAGCCCCAAATGCAAAATTATGTAATGATGTGCTCATAGGATACTCCTTTAAGTAAGTTCGGCAGTGTGTGCTCGGTTTTCAAGAATCTTTGTGAGCTCTGCAAATGGACTATTCGCCTTAGATAAGTTTTTTGTGAGGATTTTTATAATTTTTTTGGCATCAGCCAAAAAAGCCCCCGCATCATGCTCATCAAGCGTTGCTACATATTCTAACAAGAGCGGTAAGTAGTCAGGTATTTCTCCTGGCTTCATCTCAAAACCCTCACTTTTAAAGTGCTCCTGCAAGTCAATAAGGGCTGGACCTCTTCCCTTGTCGTCACCAAAAATATGATGCGTTAAATGAAGGCTGTGGTCTGGCGTCATATCAAATGTTTTGACGTATTCTTGTTGAATTTCAATGACGCTTTGGCCTCTCATCCAGTTAATAAATATTAATAAAGCTTCTTTTTCTGAGCGATTGATTTCGAAGGAGTTATCAATGATTTGAATTAACTCATCGAGATTCTCAATAATCTCTCGATCAGGATAATCAAGTAGATTTGATATAATTTTATATAGTCTCATAATGACCTCATTTGCTCTTATTGTTTGACATTGTCTCTACTGGAATAACCGAACTCCTTCGTGGTGAAGGGAAAAGGCTAAAACCTTTTCCACCCTTTGAGCCATAAGAGCTAGAGTTGCCTCCTGTAAACCCGTTGACACCTTGAAACCCATAAGGATCTTCGTTTCTTATTTCCTCATGCGATGTTGGAATCACAAAGCGATCCTCATAGTTTGCTATTCCAAGGTAGCGGTACATCTCTTCAGCCTGATCAGAGCTTAGACCAGCATCACTTAACACAGACGAAACCTTCTCGTCGTGTACTGTTTTATTTCTTTGATGAGCTCGCATAGCTAGTAACTTAGTTATAGAGCTTAAGATTGGTTTTTCATCTCCTGCTGTAAACATATTGGCAAGATACTGTGCTGGTAGGCGCAAAGAATTTGCTGAAGGAATGACTCCATTTTTATCTGTTTCTAGATTTCCTTTGTCAATCTGACTTTGAACTGGAGATAGCGGAGGAACATACCACATCATCGGCAGTGTCCGGTATTCAGGGTGGATTGGGAATGCTATTTTCCATTCTTTTGTCATCTTATAAACGGGCGATTTTTGAGCTGCATCAATCCATGACTGTGGAACGTTATCATTTAGAGCCTGTTTGATGACGTCTGGGTCATTAGGATCTAGGAAAACACTTAGCTGCTCCTCATAAAGATCTTGCTTATTTTTTGATACAGCAGCCTCACTAATTTTGTCAGCATCATAAAGCATGACTCCTACATACCTAATCCTACCAACACAAGACTCTGCACAGGCCATTGGCATTCCTGATTCAATTCTAGGATAGCAGCCAATACACTTTTCAGATTTTCCAGATTCCCAGTTGTAGTATATTTTTTTATAAGGACAGCCTGACACACACATTCTCCAGCCACGACATTTATCTTGATCAACTAAAACAATACCATCTTCTTCACGTTTGTATATAGAGCCGGATGGGCATGAGGCAACACAAGCTGGGTTCAGACAGTGGTTACATAGGCGAGGAAGGTACATGTGAAATGTGTTTTCAAAGTCTTTGTAAATCTGTTTGTCAATATTTGTGAAGTTCACATCTTTAGAGCGGTTTTTGAATTCACCTGCCAAGTCATCCTCCCAGTTAGGGCCCCATTCAATTTTCTCCATATCCTTGCCAGTAATCTGAGAGACTGGTCTAGCAGTTGGTGTTGCCTCAACTAGAGGCGAGGATTGTAGTTTGTTGTATTTGTAGTCAAAAGGCTCATAGTAGTCATCAATTTGAGGCATATCTGGATTAGCAAAAAGGTTGATAAGCTTGTTAGCTCTTCCCCCAGCTTTAAGCTCTAGTTTATTTTTCTTGTTAATTTTCCAGCCACCCTTCCACTTTTCTTGGTCTTCCCAGTTCTTTGGAAATCCAATACCTGGCTTTGATTCAACATTATTAAACCAGGCATATTCAACCCCCTTACGACTGGTCCAAATATTCTTACATGTCACTGAACAGGTGTGACAACCGATACACTTATCTAAATTTAGAACCATTGAAATTTGTGCCCGAATTTTCATTCTGTTCTCCTTGATTAGTTATGAATGCCCTGAGGGTTTTTTTGTGCCTCTTTCTCAGGGTTTAGTGGTCTCTCAAGCCAGTCTACATCTTGATTTATCTTATGAATGACGACTCGCTCATCGCGGTTAGAGCCAATCGGTCCATAATAATTAAACGCATACGATAGTTGTGCGTAACCACCAATCATGTGAGTCGGTTTTAGTACTGTTTTGGTAACTGAATTTAAAATGCCACCTCGCTTTCCTGTGGAGGGTGAGCCTGGCACGTTGATATTTTTTTCTTGTGCGTGATACATCATAGCCATCCCATTAGGAACGCGCTGTGAAACTACAACTCTGGCAACAGTCGCTCCATTCGCATTGACGGCCTCTACCCAGTCGTTATCAACTAATCCAATTGAGCTTGCATCATCTTCCGAGATCCAAAAATAAGGACCACCTCGAAACAACGTTAGCATTCTTAAGTTGTCTTGGTATGTTGAATGAATGCCCCATTTTGAGTGCGGTGTAATCCAGTTAAGAATCAGGTGAGGTTTATTTTTAACGGCCTCTGGAACTGATTCAACTGCCCTTAGGTCAATCGGCGGCTTGTAAGCGCAAAAACCTTCCCCAAAATCTAACATCCATTCATGGTCTTGATAAAATTGCGCACGACCAGTCAAAGTTCTTAAAGGAATTTTCTCATGAAGATTGGTGTAGCAAGCATTGTAACTCACCTCTTCGGACTCAATTCCTGACCATGTCGGAGCTGTAATTATTTTTCGAGGCTGAGCAACAATATCTCTGTAGGTAATCTTGTCCTCATGTCGCCCTTTGTACAAATGAGAGTGATCAATTCCTGTTTTGACAGATTGACTACTCCACGACTTATGCGCAACCTCCCCATTAGTTTCTGGTGCCATTCTCATGATAGCATCACAGACATGAATATCTTCAGATAGTGAGGGTAGTCCTTTCGAGATTCCATCCTCCTTAATGACGCCATTATAGGATGCAATCTCATCAACTTCTTTTTCAGTATTCCAATCAATCCCTTTGATGTTATTGCCAAGTTTTTTCATAAGTGGGCCGAGCGCAATAAACTTAGCATAGGTATTAGGAAAATCTCTTTCTACAACTTTAAATATTGGAGCAGTTTTCCCAGGGATGACATCGCACTCCCCTTTTTTCCAGTCTTTAACTTCTCCAAACGGTTGTGCCAATGCCATAGCTGTGTCGTGCTGCATTGGTAATGAAACAATATCCTTTTGAATGCTTAGCTCATTTTTTGACATCTCTGAGAATTTTTTGGCAATACCTTTAAATATATTCCAGTCAGATCGTGATTCCCATGCAGGATCGACCGCTTTTCCAAGCGGATGGATAAATGGATGCATATCTGTAGTATTTAGATCAGCTTTCTCATACCATGTTGCAGTTGGCAGAACAATATCCGAATTGGCGCCAGTAGAATTTAATCGAAAATTAATATCAACCATAAGGTCCAGCTTGCCGGTAGGCGCCTCTTTGTGCCATTTCACTTCCTGGCATGACTCACCCTCAACTCCGTCACTAAGAACGCCATTTTGAGTGCCCAACAAATGCTTCAGAAAGTACTCATGGCCTTTAGATGAGCTTCCAATTAGGTTAGAGCGCCAGACAAATAGGTTTCTAGGAAAGTTTTCTTCAGCATCGATATCCTCATAAGCAAAGCTTAGGTCTCCGTTCTGGAGTTTTTCTGCGACATATTTTGAAATTGCTTCTTCGCCTATTGCGCCAGCATCCTCTGCCTCTTTGGCAAGCTTTAAAGGGTTTTTATTAAAGTGAGGTACCGATGGAGTCCAGCCCATTCTCTGGGCTGCAACATTGTAATCTGCAAGCTGATAACCCTTGTATTTAGCCTTAGCAGTTGAGGCTAATAAATCGTCAGCATCAACGCGCTCATAGCGCCACTGATCGGTATGAAAATACCAGTATGTGGTTGAGGCCATATGACGTGGGGGACGGTTCCAGTCTAAACCAAATGCAATGGGCGCCCATCCTGCCTGAGGGCGAAGTTTTTCTTGGCCTACATAGTGAGCCCAGCCCCCACCTGATTGTCCAACACAACCACAAATATGAAGTAGGTTCATTATTCCACGATAGTGCATATCTGAGTGGTACCAGTGCGTTATTGCAGCCCCAAGGATGACCATTGACTTGCCTCGAGTTTTGGCAGCATTTTCAGCAAACTCTCTTCCTGTAACCGTTATATCTTTTGCAGGCACTCCAGTAATTTTTGCTGCCCAAGCAGGTGTGTACGGAACAGTTTCATCGTCATACGAGGTCGCCAAGTTATCTCCTAACCCTCTGTCTATTCCATACTGGGCAACTTGAAGATCAAAGACGGATGTGATGAGTACTTCTTTGCCTGAATTAATCTGAAGTTTACGCGCAGGAATTTTCCGAACTAGTGTGTCTCCTTCGCTCGGATTGAAATGAGGAAATGTCACGTCAACTAAACAATCATATGAGTTAATACAGCTAAGCTCAGCTTCAATGTCTTGTCCCGCTGACTTCTCTAAAATGTTCCATTTTCCTTCCTCTCCCCAGCGAAAACCTACCGATCCATTGGGTGCTACAAATGACTGACTGAGTGAGTCGTATACAATAGTTTTCCATTCAGGTTTGTTTTCTTCACCCAGATTATTATCAAAATCAGAGGCTCTTAAAAACCGTCCTGTTACAGTTTTTCCGTCTACATCTTCCAAGATTACCTGCATGGGAAAATCTGTAAAACTACGAGTGTATTCCAAGAAATAAGGGTCTTGATTGTCAATGTGAAACTCTTTTAGGGCGACATGACCCATAGCCATAAATGCTGCTGCATCAGTGCCCTGTTTAACTGGCATCCATAAATCTGCAAACTTCACATACTCTGCATAATCTGGAGCCATGGATACGACTTTTGTTCCGTTATAGCGTGCTTCAACTGCAAAGTGAGCGTCGGGAGTTCTTGTCATAGGTAGGTTTGCTCCACAAACAATAATGTACTTAGAGTTGAACCAGTCTGCTGACTCAGGTACGTCAGTTTGTTCACCCCACACTTGAGGCGACGCAGGAGGTAGATCACAATACCAGTCATAAAAGGAGCCAACACCTGCGCCAATTAGTGATAGGTATCTAGACCCAGCGGCATATGAAACCATTGACATTGCTGGAATAGGGCTAAAGCCATAAATGCGATCTGGCCCCCATTTTTTAATTGTATAAATATTCGCCGCAGCGATCATCTCTTCAGACTCTTCCCAGGTTGAGCGAACAAACCCCCCAAGTCCACGCACACTCACATACTGATCACGCTTGTGTTTGTCGCTTTGGATTGCTTCCCAGGCCTTTACAGGGCTTTTGCCTTTGCTTTTCTCTTCTCGGTAGAGCTCAAGAAGTCGGCTTCGTACGAGTGGGTACTTGATTCGGTGTGGGCTATACAAGTACCATGAAAAAGAAGCCCCTCTTTGACAGCCTCTTGGCTCGTGATTAGGCAAGTCATCTCGCGTTCTAGGATAGTCAGTTTGCTGCATTTCGTATGACACTAAGCCATTCTTAACAAATATTTGCCATGAACATCCGCCAGTACAATTGACACCATGAGTTGATCTTACAACCTTGTCATGACGCCATCGGTTTCGGTAAACATCTTCCCAGGCCCTATCTTCCTTGGTAACTATGCCGTGACCTTTTGAGTAGGTTGATTCTATGCGCTTAAAGTATCTGAGTCGATCTAAGAAATGGCTCATTTATATCTCCGTTATGATTATGTATTGATTATGGATTTTGAAATTCTGATTTTTTTCTAAGGTAGAACCACCAATTAATTAACATACAAATTAAATAAAATATAGCGAACCCATAAAGAGCATTTTCAGGGGTTGTTGCTTTTATTTGCTCCCCAAAAACTTTCGGTATGATAAAAGCCCCGTAAGCTGCTACAGCTGAAGTCCATCCTAATACTGGCCCTCTTTGCTCCTTGTTAAAAACCTGTGAAATTGTTCTAAATGTTGAGCCGTTACCTACACCGGTTGCTGCAAATAGAACTACAAATAAAGCCAAGAATGGAAAAAAATATATCTCAGGATTTGCTGATACATAAGCCTGTTTCATAAAATATGCCACTCCTAGTGCTGAGGCAACCATAATCGCTGAGATAATCTGTGTTACTTTTGCGCCACCCATTTTGTCGGCGATAGTTCCGCCAATGGGCCTTATTAGCGCACCAAAAAAGGCGCCCATCCAAGCATAAGAAAGTGCAGACGGTGCATTTGGGTTAACCATATCATGGGTCATAACGCCATCGATTAAGACGTGCTGAAAACCAAAAATAACTTTTATTGATAACGCAAGGGCAGCGGAGTAGCCAATGAAAGACCCAAAAGTCATTGTGTAAATAATTGTCATTGCCCAGGTATGTTTATTTTGGAAAATTTTGTATTGGCGTGAAATATTGTTTTTATAGTCTAATCCTAGAGGTAGCAACTTAAGGCATCCAACTGTGAGTCCTATAACTATCGGCAGCACTATCCACTTATTAATCAACCATCCAGAGCCATTTGCCAATTTCGGAAGAAGTAGCCATAATCCAAATGAGGCAGTTATAAGACCAATAATTAACATCATAATGATCTTAATTGTTGCATTAAAAAGTGAGCCTATATTGGGTGAAACATGATCATCAACAATGTTATTCATGCCAATCCAAGAGGCTACAACAACTGGAATTAATATAATTAGCCAGATATACCCTGAATTTTGTAAATATGTTTCAGTGCCAGCAGGAATTTTTCCGATTAGCGTGCCTGAAGCTATCTGCAGTGTTTGAGGCTCAAAAGAAGCTATCGTAAATGTCATTGCTAGAGGGATTAGAATTTGCGTAGCGGTAACACCGAAGTTTCCAAGGCCTGCATTCATACCGAGGCCGTAACCCTGTATTTTGTTCGGAAAGAAAAATGAAATATTTGACATTGAGGATGCAAAATTACCGCCTCCAATTCCTGAGAGTAATGCGAGTATTTGAAAATGCCAAAATGGGGTATATGGATTTGATAAAGCTACTCCAACTCCCGCCGCTGGCAATATAAGAAGCAATGTCGTTATAAAAATGCTGTTTTTACCGCCCGCTAAACTGATAAAAAAGGTTGAGGGGATTCTTAAGGTGGCGCCTGAAAGGCCAGCTATTGCGGTCAATGTAAATAGTTGTGATTGGTCAAATCCACCGTAGCCAGTATTGAGCATTTGAACAGTAATAATGCTCCACATAACCCATATTGCAAAACCACATAACAGGCTTGGAATTGAAATCCACAGGTTTCTTTTGGCTATTGCCTCCTGCTCGTTCTCCCATTTTGATTCGTTGTCCGGATCCCAGCCAACTAAATTATTCGCCATTTGAATTTTCCTCTTTATTGTTAATTTATTATTTCTTGTGTTTGTTTTTGAAGTCGTTGTATCTTTGATTAAGTTCTTCAATTAAGTCAGCCTGTTCTAAAATTGCACGGGCAGATAACAATGCATCTTCCCCATGGGTATTCTTGTATTCCTCAAGCACAATTTCATTTGCTTCATGTATTTTTCTTTCATTCTCTTCTTTGCTAAAAGTGAAATGCATCCAAATTAGTGAGACACCAGTGGCGCCATAAAGAAGCATAAATATGACTGAATTAATATGAGTATGATCAATAAGAATGCCAAACATAATTGGCAATAAGAAGCCCCCTAAGCCACCCGCTAGACCAACAATGCCTGAAGCAACACCTATATTTTGAGGATACTCATCAGATAAAAATTTAAAAACGGAGGCTTTGCCAAAACCCCATGCAATTCCAAGCACAAATAGCAGGGCTGTGAAAATCCAAACATTAAGGCTAATGTCAAACATTGCTTCACCATTAGTTGTTTGAATGATTAAAGCTGTTTGAGGGTAAGACATAAAAAACAGACATACAACTGAAATCCACATAACCCACCATGTGACCTTATAAGCTCCATATTTATCAGAAAACCATCCTCCTAGTGCACGAATAACGCCTGAAGGTAAAACAAATATTGATGCCATAAGGGCTGCAGTAGTAAGATCAAATCCATACTCATTTATGTAGTATTTTGTCATCCACAAAGATAGGGCAACAAAGCCCCCAAAAACCAATGAGTAATACTGCATGTACTTCCATATTTTTGGGTCTTTTAAAATAGATAACTGCTCCTTAATCGTGACCTTTGATGAAACTTTGTGACTTGGATCTTCATAAGTAAACATCCAATAAAGAAGCAAAACGACAATCATTGCAATAGCATAGATCTTTGGTACTATTTGCCAACCGTAAGTAACAACTAGTGAGGGCGCAATAAATTTAGTAATTGCTGCTCCTGCATTGCCTGCACCAAAAATGCCCATGGCAAAACCCTGTTTCCCAGCCTCGAACCATTTGGATGTATAAGCAATGCCAACAGAAAAAGAAGCTCCTGCAACACCAACAAATAGACCAAGTACCAGAAATTGCCAATATTTTGTAGCGTTGCCAATAAACCATAATGGTGCAATTATTGATAGCATTAAAGAAAAATATACTATCCTTCCCCCCAGTTTATCGGTAAGCATTCCAACCGGTAGTCGAATGATTGATCCTGTTAAGATTGGAGTTGCTACTAATAAACCAAATTGAGTTTCAGATAAACTCAAAAGCTCTTTTATTGGGATTCCAATAATTGAGAACATTACCCAAACAGCAAAACATGCAGTAAAGGCAAATGTGTTGAGTGCTAGTACAGAATTTGCTTGACCTTTCTTTGATCTGATAAACATAATAACTTGTAACCATATAAGTTAGTAGCTATTATCTTTATGAAGAAACTATTTATCCTTGATGTAAATCAAGTTAGTTTTTTAAGAGTTAAAAAGAGGGCAGTCGTGAGTCCCAAAAATATTGCAGTCAGATCCGATAACTTTATCACAATATGCACAAAGCTCCTTTCCAGTTCTTTGGACAATGCTTTTGTTTTCTAATTCAATGCCTTCCTCGCTAAGTTTTTTTAATGCTCTTGAGAGGGATTCAGGCGTCATTCCTAAGTACGATGCAAGAAGTGATTTAGATATAGGAAGTTTGCCTAGGTTGTTGTTGTTGACAGAGGCTAAAAACCACCCAAGTCTCTCCTTGGTATTTTTTAAACGCCAAACTTCAGCAGTTACCATTAGGCTTTGAACATTTTCAGCTAACATGTTGATAATGTTTTTAGCAAACGTTAGATTTTCTTTAACTAGGTTGTTAATAGTTTCTTCAGAAAAGTATAGAAGAGTTGTGTCAGTTATAAACTCTGCAGAGACATCATAATAGTGAGAAAAATGCATTGGAGAGACCACTTCATCCTGATTTATGACTCGTAAAATCATCTCATCACCGCGTTCATTTATCTTGGTCAATTTAAATTGTCCAGTAAATACTATATATAGACGAGGCCGATTATTTACATCAAAGGAAAACATTTCGCCTTTTTCGTAATTCTTAACTTTTAGATATGCAACCACTGATTCAATTTCATTTGCCTGCATGTTCTTAAATAGAGCTAATTCTGACAAAAAATTAAGGTAGGTTTTGTGTTCACTATTTTTTGGATTCATAATGATCTATTATCCCACAAAATTGAAATAAAACTTTTTTTTAACTTGGCATTTTGTTAATAATATCCATTAGTTTTTTAGGGGCGAAGATTAAACATAGTTTTTTTTATTTTCTATTAATTGACCTAAGTCAATTAATATTTTTCAATTATTTGTGATACTTTTCATAGAAGTGCTTTTGGCAAGAATTTAGTTGTATTTTATTATCTGGTTTTTTAGATTAAATATATATGTTGCATTGCACAAAGTTATAAAGTAAAATGTTGCATTGCAGAAATTTAAATTCAGATAAATAATTGCAGTATGGAGAAGCAAGATGAATAAGTCTTTGGCAGTGCCAGAATACAATGATGAGATTGTAAAAAAATTTACAGTTGCATCAGTCTTTTGGGCAATTATAGGGTTTTGTGCTGGCCTCTATATTGCGCTTCAGATGGCCTTCCCTGGCCTTAATTTTGAACCTTACTTTACATTTGGAAGACTAAGGCCACTCCACACGTCTGCAGTAATATTTGCTTTTGGGGGGAATGTATTATTTGCTACGAGTTATTTTGTTGTCCAGAGGACTTGTCGTACAAGACTTTGGGGTAGTCGGCTTGCTAATTTTACGTTTTGGGGCTATCAAGTATTCATCGTAATGGCAGCTCTTGGCTACGTTTTTGGTGTGACTCAAGGTAAGGAGTATGCTGAGCCAGAGTGGTATGCTGATTTATGGCTAACAATTGTATGGGTGGTCTACCTTATAGTTTATCTCATGACACTAACAAAAAGAGAGGAACCGCATATCTATGTAGCAAACTGGTTTTTCTTAGCTTTTATAGTCACAGTGGCCGTGCTTCACCTTGTAAACGGTATTTCAGTGCCAGTATCTTTGACAAGTTTTAAGAGCTACCCCCTGTGGGGAGGGGTTCAAAATGCTATGATTCAATGGTGGTATGGTCATAATGCAGTCGGCTTTTTTCTGACAGCTGGCTTCTTAGGAATTATGTATTATTTTGTACCAAAGAGAGCAAATCGACCCGTTTATTCTTATCGACTGTCTATTCTGCACTTCTGGTCATTAATATTTATTTATATTTGGGCAGGCCCTCACCACCTTCATTATACTGCGCTTCCAGATTGGGCACAGACACTTGGAATGACGTTTTCAATTATATTATGGATGCCGAGTTGGGGTGGGATGATTAACGGTCTAATGACACTCTCAGGAGCTTGGCATAAGCTTCGCGAAGACCCAGTACTAAAGTTCATGATAGTCTCCCTCGCTTTTTATGGTATGAGCACTTTTGAAGGACCTGTAATGGCAATCAAAGAGGTTAATGCTTTGAGTCATTACACCGATTGGACGATTGGTCATGTTCACTCTGGAGCTCTTGGATGGGTTGCCTTTATTAGTTTTGGTGCTATCTATCATTTAGTTCCTAAGCTCTGGAAAAGGAAAGAGCTGTATTCATTGAAACTTGTAAATGCGCATTTATGGATTGCCACCATTGGAATCGTTTTTTATATTTCAGCAATGTGGATTGCTGGAGTGATGCAGGGTTTGATGTGGCGGAGTTATGACAGTCTAGGCTATTTGGAGTATTCGTTTGTAGAGACTGTGATGGCGATGCATCCTTACTACATTATTCGTGCACTTGGAGGGGTTTTATTCCTAATTGGCGCCCTGATTATGGTTTACAACTTATGGAAAACTGTTGCTACCAATGACGATAAAGCACAGTTTGTTTCATAATTGGAGTAAATGACATGCTAAACAAACATAGTAAGATCGAGAAAAATTCAATCCTATTGTTGGTTTGTGTTGTTATAGCAATCTCAGTTGGAGGGTTAATAGAAATTGTGCCACTTTTTCGAGTGGAAACCACGATTGAACCTATCAAAGGAATTAGGCCATATACGCCATTGGAATTAGCAGGTCAGGATATATATATTCGAGAGGGATGCTATGGTTGTCATAGTCAGCAAATCAGGCCACTAAGAGATGAGGTGGAGCGTTATGGCCATTATTCATTGGCAGCAGAAAGTATGTATGACCATCCTTTCCAGTGGGGATCAAAGAGAACAGGGCCAGATTTAGCACGGGTTGGCGGTAAATATTCAGATGATTGGCATGTTGGGCACATGATTAATCCTCAAGAGTTTGTCCCCGAATCAATTATGCCGAGCTATAGCGCTATGGAAAGTAGAGATGCTAATCTTGTTGATATTGGGGCACACTTGGCGACCCTAAAATTAGTAGGTGTTCCTTACACAGACTCAATGATTGAAAATGCCTACGACGATGCCATGACTCAAGCACAAGAAGGGAATAGTGAAAGCGAATCGGCTCTATTTGAGCGTTACGGCAAAAACATAAATATTCGAAACTTTGATGGAAAGAAAGGAGTTGTGTCAGAACTAGATGCAATTATTGCCTATCTTCAAGTTCTGGGAACTATGGCCAATCTTAAAGATTACGATCCAGATATTTTGATTAAAGAAACGAGCCCAGAATGATTGATTATATAAATTCAAATGCAGGCGTCATTGGGCTTTTATTTTTTGTCTGTGTTTTTATTGGAGTTGCTTTATGGTCTTTCTCCCCAAGTAGAAAAGAGCAAATAGAGTCATACAAATATATACCTATTGTGGAGGATGATTATGATCCAAGACGATAAAGACAAACACATTGATGAATTTAGCGGCATTGAAACAACTGGTCATGAATGGGATGGCATAAAAGAGTTGAACAACCCTTCACCGCGATGGTGGGTATGGTTATTTATTGTTACAATAGTTTGGGCTATCGGTTACTGGTATGTCTATCCCGCATGGCCAACGTTTTCAGGCGATGGTTTTCGTGGAGGCACTCAGGGAAGTATAAATTGGACTCAGTACAAACAACTCGAAGAGAGTCAAAATGAAATTTTATCTCGACGCGCTGAAAATCTAGAACAATTTCAAAAAAATTCAATTGAGGATGTTATGAAGCATCCTCAACTGTTTGCTTTTGCAGTAGCGGGAGGCAAGTCAGCTTTCAAGGAAAATTGTGCTGGTTGTCATGGAAGTGGCGCAGCAGGTGCGAGAGGATACCCCAATCTGAATGATGATGATTGGCTTTGGGGAGGTTCAATTGAAAATATCTATCTAACGATTAAGTATGGCATTCGCACAAACAACCCTAAGACTAGAGCTTCTACAATGCCTTCATTTAAAGGCATGCAAGAGGAAGATTTGAAACAAATTGCAGCATATGTGATGAGTTTATCTAAAGGTTGGCGCTATACTGCGGAAGGAAAAACAAAGTATGAGCAGATGTGTTTGTTTTGTCATGGGAAGGATGGGGTTGGCAACCCAAGTCTTGGTGCCGCAAACATTTCTGACAGCATATGGCTTCATGTTGAAGACAGCAATCCGGGAATAGTTAGTCAAATTGAAAATCCAAAACATGGCGTCATGCCGGCTTGGGAAGGTCGGTTGGATGATGCAACAATAAAACAACTCGCTATTTATGTCCACTCCTTGGGTGGCGGTGAGTAAGTTTGCCCACAAATAACAACAGTAAGCTTTTTGAAAAGCAGCAAAAAGTTTACCCAAAAAGAGTTTGGGGCAAATATCGCAAAATAAAGTGGTTGCTAATGTTCATCACATTGGGGATTTATTATCTTGCACCATGGGTTAGGTGGGACCGTGGATTCAATGCGCCAGACCAGGCAATACTGATCGACATTCCTAACAGTAGGGCGTACTTTTTTTTCATTGAGATTTGGCCTCAAGAGGTTTACTACATTACAGGCCTTTTAATTATTGCAGCAGTAGGACTTTTTTTTGTTACCAGTCTCTTTGGAAGGGCTTGGTGTGGGTATATATGCCCACAAACGGTCTGGACAGATTTATTTGTTTGGGTCGAAAGAATCTTTCAAGGAGATCGTCAAAAAAGAATGAAGCTGGACCAATCAAGCTTAAGCTTTAATAAATTTTTGCGCAAGCTAGCCACTCATTTAACATGGATTTTTATTGGATTGATTACCGGCGGTGCATGGGTTTTTTATTATAACGACGCGCCTACTTTGATGAGTCAGATACTCAATTTTGATGTTCCTTGGTCAGTCACAGGTTGGATTATAGCGCTTACCGGTAGCACCTATTTGTTGGCTGGTTTTGGACGCGAACAGGTCTGTAATTACATGTGTCCTTATGCACGCTTTCAATCGGCAATGTTTGATGAAAAGTCTTTGATTATTTGTTATGATGAGTCTCGAGGAGAGCCAAGGAGTCCCTTCAAAAAAGGCACAAGTTGGCAGGGGAGAGGGCACTGTATAGATTGTAAAATATGTGTCCATGTATGTCCAGCTGGCATTGATATTAGAAACGGCCTACAGATGGAATGTATAGCTTGCGGGATGTGCATTGACGCATGTAACAATGTTATGGACAAGCTAAGTTTGCCTCGTGGATTGGTTCGCTATGATACCGAGCTAAACCAGAAATTAATCGAAAAAAACAGAGAGAAAAAAATCAATATATGGCGAAAAAGAACAATTTTTTACTTATCTATTCTTCTCATAACTTCTTCTATTATGTTTTATGGATTGAACTCTCGTTCGCCAATTGAGTTGCATGTATTGCATGACCGAAATCCAATGTTTGTCCAACTAAAGGCGCATAAAATTCGTAACGGCTATGATATTAAAATTCTCAATAAGACTCATGAAGATAAAGTCTATGCACTAACTGTCTCAGGCCTAGAAAGAGCAGAAATAAAGGTTTTGGGGGCTGGCAATATTAGCCCTGAAAATTTAAAAGTATTTGCCGACAGTGTTGGTCATTTTCGTGTCTTTTTGACATCCTATAAGCAAGAACATTTGCGCCAAAATCTCACCTTCTATGTTGAGGATGTTATAACCAAAATCATACAACAAAAGAACAGTATATTTGTGAGTGGAAAAGAATAATGCATAATAAAGAGTCATTCAGAGATAGAATAATTCCGCTATATTTTGTAGCATTTTTTGTGGTAATAGCAATCTTTGATGGTATTTTTGTTTACCTTGCTACATCAACACATAGCGGTGTTGTTACTGAAAATGCTTATCAAAAGGGATTAAATTATAATCAGTATATTGATGCATACAATCAGCAGGAGATTGAGGGGTGGGAGGGATATATTGAATTTACTGGATCATCACTAATCTTTGAGCTAAACGATAAACAGGGCCAACCCATCGAAACTGCTGAAGTTGTTGCTCATATATCTCGCTCTACTAAATCAGGTCTGGACTTCGAAGTTTTGCTTGAACATGAGTCTAAAGGTAGGTATGAAAGTAAGGCAATAAACTTCCCCTTAAAGGGGCAGTGGGACATAAGGGTATTGGCTCAAAAAGATCAAAAGAAGCATCAAAAAAGTAAGCGCATCATAGTTTACTAAAGACACTATAAAAGCTTTAGTAAATGAAAGGTATTATTACTAGGAATTTGGGATTTTATGAAGATTTTGGAAAACAGCGACAAAGAACATCCTTACAAGGAGGATGTTTTTTCCATTTTTGCAGACCAAGACGCTGACGATGGTTATAGCTTAACGCTTTCCATAGAAAATATTCATTGTGCCTCCTGCGTCCAACGCGTAGAAAAGGCACTTAAAGAGCACAAAGAGGTTTTATCAGCAAGGGTTAATATGTCTACCGAAAGGTTAACATACTCCTGGAAAGGTGCACAAAGCTTTGGTGATTTTTTAGCCAAGAAGGTTATTGATCTGGGCTATGGCCTTAAGCCCTTTGGTGGTAGCATTGAAGGTAATTCAAAAGATCAAGAAAAAACACTTTTACGTTGCCTTGCTGTCGCAGGTTTTGCGATGGGCAATCTGATGATGATTTCTATAGGTCTGTGGTCAGAAGAAGTTAAGTTTATGGGGGTTGCAACTCAAGACTTCTTGCATTGGATTTCAGTCATTATTGCGCTACCTGCGATTATTTATTCTGGAAGGCCTTTCTTTTTTTCTTCGCTCAATGCATTGAAAAAAAGACATACAAATATGGATGTCCCAATCTCTTTAGCCATAATTCTTGCAAGCATGATGAGTCTATTTGAGACAATTAATCATGGTGAGCATATCTATTTTGACTCTGCAGTGATGCTTCTTTTTTTTCTATTAATTGGTCGGTATCTAGATATTCGTGCTAAAGGAAAAGCAAAAGAATCTGCCAAGGCTTTGCTTGCGAAGCTTCATGGAACTGCAACTGTTCTTATGGATAGCAAGAGACACAATGTTCCAATTCGAGATATTAAGGAGGGCATGACTATACTTGTTGCACCGGGAGAGAGTATTCCGGTTGATGGAGTAGTTTTCAAGGGAATCTCAGAGGTCGACATGAGTCTAATTACGGGTGAAACAATACCAAATCTGGTCAATAAGGGAGATGCTGTTTTTGCTGGCACAATCAATATTGCATCTGCATTTCAGCTAACAGCATCGAAAGCAAGCCAAGAAAGTTTGTTGGGAGAAATTGTTGCTTTAATGGAGAGGTCAGAAAGATCTAAGTCAAGGTTTGTAAGAATTGCAGATAAGGCGGCAAGTATATATACACCGTCAGTCCATATAATAGCGCTATTGACTTTTTTAGGGTGGTTGGTATTTGATCAAACATGGCAATTAGCGCTTTTGAATGCCGTAACAGTCCTCATAATTACGTGTCCATGCGCTCTTGGATTGGCTGTACCTGTTGCCCAAGTTCTTGCAGGTTCAAGGCTTTTTAAAAGTGGAATATTATTGAAGTCTGGTGACGCATTAGAAAAGCTAGCTGGTATTGATACGGTCATTTTAGATAAAACTGGAACGCTAACTCTTGGAAAGCCTGAACTTATAGAGAAAGGCTATAACGAGTCTCAACTTCAAATTGCAGCGTCGCTGGCAGTCAATAGCAAGCATCCATTGTCACAGGCAATCTCAATGGCATACTCGGGGGAGCTGTTAGACGTTAATAATGTAGAAGAATTTCTAGGCTTTGGTATCCAGGCATTTGTTGGTGACAAAGAGGTTAGGCTTGGAAGGAGGCAATGGTGTGGAAACGAGAATAATCAGGAGACAGATGAAATAGAGCTATGGCTTTCAATAAATAATGAAAAAATTTGTTTTAAGTTTATTGATGTTTTAAGAAAAGATGCAAAAAATACAGTTCAATATTTTCAAAATATAGGCTATAAGGTCACTCTCCTTTCAGGAGACTCTAACAAAATCGTTAGCAATATTGCAAAAAAGGTCGGAATTGCTGACTATTATGGAGAAGCCTCACCAATAGATAAGTGTGAATATATAGAAAAGTTAAAAAAGAAAGGATCCAAAATATTGATGGTAGGAGACGGATTAAATGATGCCCCATCACTTTCATTAGCGGATGTTTCTATATCGCCCTCAAGTGCAATAGATATTACCCAAAACACAGCTGATATAGTCTTTCAAGGTAAAGTTCTAAGGCCAATTATTAAGACTATTGTTGTTGCTAAGCAAGCCAAAAAAATAATAATAGAAAATTTTATGATAGCAATTTGCTACAACATGATCGCTATCCCATTAGCTGTGTTTGGTTATGTAACACCTCTTATTGCTGCGATAGCCATGTCAAGCTCTTCATTGGTGGTTATCTTAAATAGCTTTAGATTGAATAGCAAAGGGATAGAATAATGGATGTGCTTGTTTACCTAATTCCTATAGCTCTTTTATTAAGCTTTATCGGTCTTATTTCTTTTTTTTGGACACTTAATAATGACCAGTACGATGATTTAGAGGGCTCAGCAAACAGAATTCTTTTTGATGATGAAAAGACTGAATAAAAGTTGTTAAACTTACTTCTTATTCAAAAATCTAAATATTATTAACAAATCACACTCAAAACTTAAGAAACTTGACATAGGTCATGTTTTTAATTGAAGTGTCTTGTCATAATTATCCTGAATGGCAGTAGTCATCTTTGCAGAACATAGCCCCTAAAGGATCTTCCAATTTTGCAGTTGACATGCCACTCAAAGAGTTTTGGCGTCTTGAGCGTGAAATAGGTAATTACTGCAGATGAACTCCTTTTTTCCTATTTCTTGCTTTTAGACGTCGAAGCACTTTTTAATAGCAAAATATTTTTTGAGGAGTTTATGGAGATATTATTTAATCCAATGTTTATCTGCGCATTTTGTATAAGCATTTTTATGGCAAGTTTAATCATCGTTGGTTTTCTATTCAGGAAGCTTGTTTAATATGAATAATCTAGACACTAGAGACATACCAAAAATGGTTGCGTTGTGTCTTGGAGTCATGGCGATAATGTTTTTAGTTGTTTATCTCGGCGTAGTTGCATTGCTTCAGTATTTTCCTGCAGCAGAATCATTTGTAGGATAGAATAAAGTCAATTATTGGACTCTTTCTTTTCTATCAAGTTTTTTTTGTTAATAGTATTAGTCCAGCTAAAACAAAGACAAGTAAATAGTCAATCATAGGGATTCTTAGAACCTCATTGATCTGACTCCAGCCTCTGTCTGAGTATACAAAGACCAAGGCAAATATAAACAATGCTGCTAGAAGCCATTTAGTCAATTTTGACAAGCCTAAGCCATGCATTTGGGTAACAATAAACATCATAAGGAATCCAAAAAGAAACATTGGCCAAAATTCTTGTCCTGCGAGTAAAGCAACCACAACGCCATGAAATAGAACCAAGACTTCTAGGGTAAGTGTCCACCATCGGTTAGTGTGGACCCGAGTAAAAATAAAGCCAGCCTGAATCATTAATAAAAACGTATAGAAAAACCCAAATAAGTGTCCCCACGTCGTTTCCATTGGATGAAACCAAAATGTATAGACTACGGCCCAGGAGAAATAGTAGCCATGATATCGAATTAAGAATGGTCTTATTCCAATGAATTTTTTGCCGCCAGATCCAAAAAATAACCCCCTTCTTGGCGCTTCAATCATCAAAACAACGACTAGCAAAAGTATGACCGATGCTTGAGATGAAAATACAGATACGTTTTGTGCCAGTCCGTCATACCAGAATGCAGTTTGAATAAAATGTATCAATCCAAATGCTGCAGTACCCCCTAATGCAATCCAATTAATAGCATGCATCTTGGATCTATCGCTAAGTTTTTCTCTATTTTTTTGCGCCCAGTTGATAATTCCCCATATGAAAAGTTGATGGGTGATGTAGCCTCCCCATGCAGTTCCTTGAGAGACAAAGTTGGGATCTGTTCTCTTCCAAAAGTACCAAGCAGCTCCTTGGTCTGGCAATAAGATGACTTGTTGGAGTTGAGATTCCAGAAGAAGGATACCGGCCGTTGCTAACGCTGCAAGCATGATGGCAATAGACCAGACCTTATAGAGCATTAATTTAGGAGTCTGGGTCAATCGGTTCTGGTGCTAGGACGTCTCTATTGCCAGCACTATTCATTGAGCTGACAATCCCACTAGCTTCCATATCCTCAATAATTCGAGCTGCGCGATTATAGCCGATACGCATTCTTCTTTGAAGACTCGATATTGATGCTCTTCTTGTCGAAGTTACTATTTGCACGGCCTCATCAAAAAGAGGATCCTGCTCACCAGAAGACTGTCCTAGCTCTTTATCACCCATCGACTCTGTTTGTGGATTAAGAACGCCATCTAGATAATTAGGGTTTGAATTTTTTTTAAGGTGTTTGACAACTCTAAGTATCTCACTATCTTCAACAAAGGCGCCATGAACTCTTGTGAGGTGTGACAATCCTGGGGCCATGTAGAGCATATCACCCATACCCAGAAGCTGCTCAGCTCCAGATTGATCTAGAATAGTTCTGGAGTCTGTTTTCGAGGAGACTTTGAACGATACTCTTGTTGGAATGTTAGATTTGATAAGACCAGTTATCACATCAACACTCGGTCTTTGTGTTGCAACAATCAGATGCATTCCAGCTGCGCGAGATTTTTGCGCTATACGAACAATAAGGCTCTCAACTCGTTTTGATTTAGCCCTATCTTCTTGTGCAAGAGCACCTAACATGTCGGCGTATTCATCAATCACAATAACGATAAGTGGGAGCGCTTCAAGTTCAGGATGTTCTTCCCCCTCTTTGGCAGTCTCTGGATTGAAAGATGGGTCTAATAGTGGCTTTCCAGATTTTTTAGCAAGCCGCTGTTTTTCGTTGAATGATTCAATGTTTCTGACGCCAAACTTGGCAAGGAGATTGTAACGCCTTTCCATTTCATTGACACACCACCAGAGTGCACTTGCAGCCTCGTTCATATTTGTTACTACTGGTGTTAGAAGATGAGGTATGTCGGCATACGAGGCGAGCTCAACAATTTTAGGATCAATCATGATCAGCCTGACTTGCTCTGGAGTAGCCTTATATAAGATACTTAAGATAATCGCATTAAGGCCCACTGATTTTCCCATTCCCGTAGCACCAGCTACCAACAAGTGAGGCATTTTTGCAAGATCAACTACCACTGGCAGGCCATTAATGTCTTTACCAAGGCCCATTGAAAGTGTGGAGTTTGCCTTAGCAAAAGCCTCACTCGAGAGAATTTCTTTAAGGCCAATCATTTCTCGATTGTTGTTTGGTATTTCAAGTCCAATGACCGGCTTTCCTGGAATAACATCAACGATTCTGACACTTTCGACAAGGAGTGCTCTGGCGAGGTCTTTGTTAAGGTTCATAATTTGACTGACTTTAATACCAGGTGCGAGAGATATCTCAAATTGTGTGACAACAGGCCCCGGAGTTACTGCTGTGATGGTTACATCAAAACCAAAATCTTTCAGTTTAATTTCAACTTGTTGACCCATTTCAACCAAAAATTCTTCTGTATAGCCTAATCCAGAATTATCAACATCGTCAAGCAGTGATAAGTTTGGTAGGCCTCCCGAAGCGCCTGATTTGAATAGGTTACTACCTTGTTCTTTTTGCGGCTTGTCAGCCTTTTTAGGTTTTTCAGCCTTCTCAGCCTTTTTAGGTTTTTCAGCCTTCTCAGCCTTTTTAGGTTTTTCAGCCGTGTTGGATTTTTCTGTTTTTGTTGATGCTGCGAGAGCGGCAGGTTTGGAGCTGATAATTTCTGGCTTTATCTTGTCTTTCTTTGTTTTATCTGGAGTCTTTTCTCTTTTTTTGAGACGATTTTTGAACAGTGAGGTGCTAATATTTTTCCAAGAGGCGCTAGTCGCGATACTAAAACTAACCAGAATGATTCCAACATAAATGAGTGTTGAAGAGTCCCCAAAAAGATCATAAAAGAGAAGTTCATGCATTGACTTACCAATCATTCCTCCAGCCAAAAAGGTTTCTTTCAGTCCATCCATCACTTTTATTTCAGGTGCGTATTGGTGTGCCAGCGCAGCAATAAAGAACAGCATTACAAAATAAGATATGAGGCGAATTAGAAAAGTGAGTTGACTCTGCCTCTCTTTGTTTGCATCACGATGGAAGTTGTAGCCTAGCCATATGAAAGATATTGGAATGACATAGGCAACATACCCTAGTATCCCTATACTGATATCGCTTAAGTAGGCGCCAAATATTCCTGCGCTGTTCATTACCGGCTTACTTAGGACAGCTCCACCCGTCCACGGGTCTTCAGATGGCGCGCTTGTTATTAGTGATATCAAAAAAATAGCACCAGCGGTCATCAGCAAAATAAAAATAGATTCGCTAACGAGTTTTGAGCGCGGATTATTTATAGGGGTATTTTGAGTGGTTCGTTTGTTATTTTTTTTCAAGACAGCTTATAATACTCATTTGATTAATTAGTATAAAGTATTTCATTATGAGTGATATCAAACATTGCCGAGTTTTGATTGTTGGATCAGGCCCCGCTGGCTATTCAGCCGCAGTCTATGCGGCTAGGGCAAACTTAAATCCTGTGATTGTAAGTGGACTTGAGCAAGGCGGTCAATTGATGACCACGACTGACGTTGATAATTGGCCTGGGGATCATGACGGGCTTCAGGGACCAGATCTGATGGAGCGCATGAAAGAGCACGCACTAAGATTTAATACTGAAATCATTAACGACCATATAACGAGTGTTGATTTTTCAAAGCGTCCCTTTACGCTTCAGGGTGGCGAGACCACCTATACTGCAGATGCAGTCATCATTTCAACAGGAGCAACTGCTCAATATTTAGGTCTTGACTCTGAAGAAGCCTTTAAGGGTAAAGGTGTTTCAGCTTGTGCTACATGCGATGGTTTTTTCTATCGCGGACAAAAGGTTGCTGTTATAGGTGGTGGCAATACGGCCGTTGAAGAGGCCCTTTATCTATCTAATATTGCGAACCATGTCACAGTTGTTCACCGAAGAGAAAAGTTTAGATCTGAAAAGATTCTGTCTGATCAGCTTATGGAAAAAGCTCAAAATGGAAATGTATCCATTGAGTGGGACCACAATTTGGATGAAGTTTTAGGCGATGAGATGGGTGTCACAGGTCTTCGCTTAAGAGGAAATGACGGAAATACAAAAGAGATTGATGTGCATGGCGTTTTTATAGCGATTGGACATAAGCCAAACACAAGCATCTTTGAAGGGCAAATCGAAATCAACAACGGCTATATTAAAGTTCAGGCTGGATTAGAGGGGAATGCAACCCAAACAAGTGTTGAGGGAGTTTTTGCTGCAGGGGATGTGGCTGACCATGTTTATAGGCAAGCAGTTACTTCTGCTGGCTCAGGGTGTATGGCGGCATTAGACGCTGAGAAGTATTTAGATAACTTATAGATCAAACAAGGGTTTCAGAGCTTAAATTCAAACTCAATTATGATTTGCCTTGTGTATAATTACGCGCTTTGGCCATATAGCTCAGTTGGTAGAGCAAGGGACTGAAAATCCCTGTGTCCCTAGTTCAATTCTAGGTGTGGCCACCATTTTAAAAGCCGAACTAGACTAATGTTTAATTCGGCTTTTTATTAACTAGTCAGAAGCGCGACACTTCCAGAAGAATAAAGCTACAAAAATCGCAGTTGCAAACATTCCGAAAGGATCCAAAGCAGCAGCATCGGTTGATATGTGAAACAGCTGAACTGCCACAAAACAAAGGTTAATGTACACCCCCATCAGCATACCTAATTTTTTTATATGTTCATCACTAACCCAACTTGGAGCCATCCAAGAAATAACACCTATGCCTAGTATTGGGATTGATGCTGCTTGACCAAAGGTCACAAGATCAGGATTGTCAGCTAATGCAAATCCAAAGCTATCAGCAGGAACACTTGGAAATAGCCAGAACATCACAACCCATATCCAGGCAAATATAGCTTGGGCTTTAAATAAATGTGTTAATGTCATTTTTTACTCCTAAAGTTATTAAAAAGTTTTCTTAATAGTCCTTAGTTGAATATTGGACACTTTAATTATAGACAAAGCAAATAAAATAATTATAGAGATTGAGTATTAACTTAAGTTATCGAGGTTATTATTAGTGGAGTTGAGTGGGGCTGATAAAGTCTTGCTTGGAGGGCTGTAAAGTCTCTTGAATAAAGAGTACACCAATTCTGACAAACTCAACGATTTCATAAAAATCCTCAGCATTATCATCAGTATCAAGAAGGTCTGCATCTAGCTGGGATATCTCACTGATGTCCTTAATCATCTCTGTAACCTCTTCATCAGAGGTCTCTACTGAGCTAAGACCGAGACCCATTAAGAAGCCTTGACACCATTCAATAAGTGTATTCGCCTGCTCTCTGAGAGGCGTATCATCATCAGCAATTACAGGCCAAAAGTTAAGCGTAGGGTCGGCAAGTTGCTCGCTGGTGTTGTTAAATATTTCAGCTAGTACCTGATGAGATTCCTTTTCAAGTAGGTTGTTGAGGTCAATACTCACTAGGATTTCATTAAGCCATTCATCCAGATGGATGTCTTGTTTGACACAATAGAAGCCGCACAGTAATCCGTGTGCAGATGAGATCGTGTCGTCAGTGTTTAGTTTATGAAGCGCATCTTTTGCAAGATCATAGTTAATAGGCTGGCTCATAATTTAAAAAGCTCCAGCAAGTATTTCCATAACAGCCATGCGAACAGCAATGCCGTTAGTGACCTGTTGAAGTATGACCGATTGAGAACCATCTGCAACTTCAGAGCTAAGCTCTATACCCCGATTAACTGGTCCAGGATGCATGACAATTGCATCTGGTTTAGCAAGCTTTAATCTATCATTTGTGAGGCCAAACCCTTCAAAATAGGTTTGCTCATCAGGGATATCTGCAGCAATCATCCTCTCTTTTTGAAGTCTTAAAGAGATAATAACATCAGCCCCTTCGATGCCTTGATCCAAATTATCAAAACGCTCTAACCCTGGAGTCTCTTCTTTGTAGTGAAGTGTATCTGGAGCAATCAAACGAATATCCTTTGTGCCCAAAGTTTTCATGGCTTGTATTCCTGATCGTGCAACACGAGAGTGCCTAATATCTCCCACAATGGCAACAGACAAGTTGTGAAACGTTTTTTTATGTTGGCGAATTGTGAGAACATCTAGTAGTGCTTGAGTAGGGTGCGCATTGATGCCATCACCAGCGTTGATTATGGAGACCCCTTTAATGTTTTCAGCGACATGATGTGGCAGGCCATTTTGTTTGTGCCTTATGACAAACATGTCAATCTGCATGGCCTTGAGGGTGAGCATCGTGTCCATCAAGGTCTCATTTTTCTTGGTAGCTGAGTTCACTAGGTCGACGTTTATTGTTTTGGCACTGGTCCTCTTTCCAGCAATCTCAAACGTGTTTCGTGTTCGTGTTGAGGGCTCAAAGAAGAGGTTGGCAACCGACATATCTCTAAGGATTTTGGTTTTTTGAAGATTGCCCTTGTGGTTGATAAGGTCGTCTGCCACATTGAGAATTTTTTCAATTTGTTTTTTTGGGAGACCTTTAAGACCTAAAAGATGAATTAACCTTCCGTTCGAGTTGAGTTGAGCATCGTTGCTAATCGTGTGTGGTTTCATTGATCCAAGTCTGCAAAATTAGTTCTGCTGATCGCTTATCTACATCAGCCCTATCGGCGTTCTTATGAGCGTAGTGCCATTTTAGTTGGTTTTTTGCTTCTGAAGAGGATAAATATTCATCAATGAAAAAGACATTAACATTGAATCGTTGCTCGAGCTTCCTTCCAAACGACTTTGCAATGAAAGTCATCTCTTGCTCTTTATTATCTTTATCGAGTGGCAGGCCAACAATGAAGGCGTCAGGGTTGTGCTGATTGATAATATCTTCAAGATCTTTCCAGTTCGTTGAGCCATCCTTGTTGTGGATTATAGTATCAATCCCATTTGCCTGAGAGGTTAAACTATTTGCAATAGCGATGCCTGTTCGTTTAGTGCCAACATCAAAACCAAGATAGGTTTTGATGGTCATTGGAGTTGTTGAAACAGTTCATACCCAACATAGCCATCTGCAACAAAGCCGATATCGGATTGGAATTTTCTGGTGGCCTGTCTAGTTTTGGGTCCAGCCATGCCATCAGGTGTGCCAGTGTCGTAGCCCAAGAGGTTCAGCGTATTTTGAATCTGCATAACATCTTCTCTACTCAGAAGCGGCTCATCCAGAGATTTTGCAGAGAGCCTTCCGGCACCATTAAGTCTGTCTGATAAGTGTGCGACAGAAAGTGCATAGAGAATTGAGCGGTTCCAGCCCATGATTACCTCGAAGTTTCGATAGACCAAAAAAGCAGGTCCTTTGTGACCCATCGGAACAATTAAAGAGGCTTTAAAGTTAGATTTTGGAAGAGCGGACCTGTTCCCTTTAAGAACACCAAGCGCTGCCCATTCATTCACCGTCTTTTCAACTGTCAGGCCAGTTAATTGGTAGTCAAAGTTTTTAGGAATCAAGGCTTCACGTCCCCATTTTTCGCCTTTCTTCCAGCCAAGCTCACTCAAAAAGTTAGCAGCACTAGAATAGATGTCTGCCTTATCATTCCATAAATCAACCTTCCCATCATTATTGGCATCAACGCCATAAGCAATGACGTTAGTTGGCATGAACTGGACAGCGCCCATTGCTCCTGCCCAAGACCCAGTCGCATCAATTGGAATGGTTTTTTTATCCATCAGTTTGAGGGCTGCAATCAGCTCACGTGTAAAAAATTTTGAGCGCCTTGGATTATAGGCTAGCGTTGCAAGAGATTGAACCAGCCTCTCATTACCCATATAGTTTCCAAAATTACTTTCTAGCCCCATAAAAGCAACGATTAGATGCGCCGGCACGCCATATTTTTGCGAGGCTTTGCTGAGTAATTCAGAATTTTGTTTTAATGTATCATTGCCATTGTTAAGCCTACTCTTGGTTATTCTTTTATTGAGATAATTCCAAAAGTTTTGAGTAAACTCAGCTTGGTTGCCATCCTTAACAATAATAGTCGGGTCTGGAGCAACTAGGCCAGAAAAAGCTTGGTCAATAGTGGACTTAGAGACGCCCTGTTCGGTTGCAGATTTTCGAACCTGGTCCAGAAAGTCTTCAAATGTTTGTGAATTTGCAAAAACGCTTGTTGTAAGAAAAAAAAGACAAAAAAATCTAAAAAACATATATAAATTATAATGAGACAATACAACCTTATTTTAATTAATCTAAATCAAGATGTCGACCTATAAGCCATTAGCTGATAAATTAAGACCTTCTGGTCTAGATGAATTTATCGGCCAACGCCACCTACTTGACTCTGACAAGCCAATCGGAAAAGCCTTAAGTCAAAAGCAGCTTCACTCTATGATTTTATGGGGCCCCTCGGGCGTTGGAAAGACAACTCTCGCAAGAATTATTTGCTCCCAGATGGGCGCTCATTTTGAGCAGATGTCGGCGGTTCTTGACGGAATAAAAGAGCTCAGAAATGTTATCAAGCATGCAGAGCTCTATAAGCAAAACGACACAAGCACCATACTATTTGTTGATGAAATTCATCGATTCAATAAAGCGCAACAGGACGCTTTTTTGCCGCATATAGAGTCAGGGCTCATTACTTTGATTGGCGCAACGACTGAAAATCCTTCTTTTGAAATTAACTCCTCACTCCTCTCTAGGGCAAGAGTTTATATTCTAAATAAGCTTAGCGATGAGGAGCTTGAGAGCATAGCCATAAGAGCAATGAGCGATCAGGGCGTTTCGCTCAAGAGTGACGGCTCCTTATCTCTCATTATCGATAGCAGTGACGGTGATGCGCGCCGACTCATTAACATTATTGAGCAGTTAACACAAAAACCCAATACAGCGTTAGAAAAAAATGATATTGTTATAACACTCCAGCAGAAAGTAAGCAGTTTTGATAAGGGGGGTGATATCTATTATGAGCAGCTTTCTGCTTTTCACAAGTCAGTAAGAGGGTCTTCTCCAGATGGTGCTCTCTATTGGATGGCAAGGATGCTTGTTTCAGGTTGTGACCCAAAAGTTATCGTCAGAAGACTTCTCGCAATTGCCTCTGAGGACATTGGTAATGCTGACCCAAGAGCACTCCAAATAACGGTTAACGCATGGGATGTCTATGAGCGATTGGGTGACAAAGAAGGGAATCGCGCGATTGCACAAGCCGCTGTTTTTTGCGCGTGCGCACCAAAATCAAATGCTGTTTATAATGCCTTTAATGAGGCCATCGCAGATGCAAAAGAAACCAGCGACCTAGATGTTCCTATCCATCTCAGAAATGCAAGCACAAAACTCATGAAAGAGCTCGGTCATGGAAAGGATTATCGCTATGCACATCACGAACTCAATGCATATAGTAAGGGACAAACTTATTTTCCAGATAAGATGGGAGAAAAAATCTATTATGAGCCCACTGACAGGGGTCTAGAGATTAAAATTAAGGAAAAACTAGATCAGCTTAGGTCAGATTTATGAGCACAATTTCATCCATTGCAAGTATTGGTATAGGCGCCACTATTGGAGCGACCTGTAGATACTATATTGGCGTTTTATCAATTCAATATCTCGGAAAAGGAATTCCCTATGGAACCCTAATTTCTAATATCATTGGATCATTTATTGCCGGCATTTTAATTGTACTTGTATTAGAAAAACTGTATCTGAGTGAAACCTATCGCTTGATGCTTCTTGTTGGTCTGGCAGGCTCTCTGACAACTATGTCCGCTCTTTCTATTGAATCTGTAGAGATGCTTAGTGCAGGGGATTACTCGCAAGCACTGATTAATATTGTATTAAATTTAGGTCTCTCACTTTTGGCTGCAAGTCTGGGGGTGATACTTGCAAAATATGGATTTAATCTAGCGCAGAGCTAGCATATTTTCAACTTCATCTAAAAGCGTGGCTGATATATTGAGTCCAAACTGTTTGTCGAGTTCCCGAATACAGGTCGGGCTAGTCACATTAATCTCAGTAATATAATCACCAATCACATCAAGACCAACAAATATCAACTCTTTCTCAATCAGCATTGGCGCGATTTGTGAGCATAGGTAGCGATCTCTCTCTGATAAGGGCTGACCAACTCCTTTTGCTCCTGCGGCTAAGTTTCCTTTAAAACTTCCCTCTGCAGGAAGTCTTGCTAGCGCATAGTCAACAGGCTTGCCATTGATTAGGAGGATGCGCTTATCACCATCTTTTATTTCTGGTAAAAATTCTTGCGCCATGATATAGCGACTCTGGTTATTGGTAATCTTTTTAAGTACCTCATCAATATTGTGATCTTCCTTTGAGAGTTTATATATATCAGTCCCTCCCATGCCATCAAGAGGCTTGACGACAACAGTTTGTATATACCCTATAAAGTTATTCAGTTTTTCAATGTTTGAGCTAACAAAGGTTTTTGGTATGCATTCTGGAAAATTAAGAACAAATAGTTTTTCGTTGGCGTCTCTTAGAGAACTTGGTTTATTAACGACTAAGACGCCATCTGACTCTAGCTGCTCTAGAAGATACGTTGCATAAATATAATCCATATCGAACGGTGGATCTTTACGCATAAAAACTGCATCCAAGGTACTTAGAGAAAGAGTCTGAAAGTCTTCACAGGAATACCAGTTTGACTCAGAATCATTCACCAAAGTTTTTCTTGAATGAGCAATGACCTTACCATCCGAGTAAAACATATCAGGACTGTCAAAGATATAAATTTCCCAATTGCGCGCCTGTGCTTCAAGCATCATTGCAAAAGTGGAGTCTTTGTGGGGCTTTATGTTGGAAATATCATCCATCAATACGCCGAGTCTAATTGGCTTCATCGTCATATTATAATCCAATCAGTTTCAATAATAATAGGCATGATGGCCAAAATATGTTGAAGTAGAGAGGTTTTGGGCGTATAATTTCGCTCCTTTAGTGCGGGGTGGAGCAGCATGGTAGCTCGTCGGGCTCATAACCCGAAGGTCATAGGTTCAAATCCTATCCCCGCTACCAATTTAGACCCCCTCTTTTGGGGGTTTTTATTAGGAGTTTTTTGTGGCTAAGATAGCGGATAAAGTGCTTTCAATTATTAACCCAAGTATTCAAGACTTGGGCTATGAGCTACTAGGTATTGAATATGTTCCTAGTGGAAAGCACTCTATATTAAGGCTTTATATAGACTCAGAGGACGGCATTGGTGTGGATGATTGTGAGATTGTTTCGCGCCAAGTCAGTGCAATAATGGATGTTGAGGACCCAATTAGTGGTCAGTATAATCTTGAAGTGTCTTCACCAGGCATTGAGAGACCTCTTTTTGTTGTCGCACATTACATGCGTTTTTTAGGGCATGACGTTCGATTGAGAACTTACAGGCCGATTGAAGGAAGAAGAAATTTTACTGGCGCAATTGGTAGCGTTAGTAAAAAAAGTAATTCACTAGAATTAGTGACAGAGCTTGGCCCTGTTACTTTAGATTTAGATTTAATTGAAAAAGCAAATTTAGTTGCTCATTTTTAGGAGAAGCCCATGGATGGCAAAGAGTTATTTTTAATGATTGAAGCAATCTCAAATGAAAAGAATATTACTAAAGAGGATGTTCTTGAGTCATTAGAAGAGGCCTTAGCAGTTGCAACAAAGAAGCGCAGCAATATTGAGGTCCGAGTCGAGGTTGACAGGCATACAGGAGAGTTCAAAACCTTTAGGCAGTGGCAAGTCATCAAAGATGGCGAAGATTTTGTTGATGATGATGGAACGATGTTTGATGCAGAGCTACACATTTATCAAGCTGATGCTAACGGGCTAGAAGTTGATGCTTTCGTTGAAGAGCCGATGGAGTCTCTAGAGTTTGGGAGAATCGCAGCCCAAGTTGCTAAACAGGTCATTATTCAAAAGGTTCGAGAGGCAGAAAGAACAGTTGTGGTTGATAACTACTCCCAGCGTGTTGGTGAGGTTGTCATGGTTACTGTTAAAAGAGTAGACCGAGGAAATGTTTATGTAGATATGGGCGGAATTGATGGCATGCTTTCAAAGTATGACCTCATTCCAAATGAGTCAATTAGAAAGAATGATCGTTTAAGAGCTTATATCAAAGAGGTTAAATCGACCCCGCGTGGCGCTCAAATCTTCCTAAGCAGAACTGTAAACGACATGATGATTCAGTTGTTTGAAATGGAAGTTCCTGAAATTAGTGAAGGCGTTATAGAGATTAAGGCGGGAGCAAGAGATCCAGGCCTTCGTTCAAAGTTGGCTGTCAAAGCAAAAGATAAGCGTATCGACCCAATTGGTTCATGCATTGGAATGCGGGGTGCGCGTGTTCAGGCTGTTTCAAATGAGCTCAATGGTGAGAGGGTTGATATTATTCTCTGGGATGAGGATCCTGCTCAGTTTGTGATTAATGCTATGGCGCCTGCAGAGGTAAGTTCAATTGTTGTTGACGAGGACAAGGGCTCTATGGACATTGCAGTTGAAGAGGAGCAGTTGGCTCTTGCCATCGGAAGAGGAGGTCAAAATATTAAGCTGGCTAGCAAGCTAACGGGTTGGAAGCTTAACGTCATGTCTCTTTCGGATGCAGATGAATTGCAAGCCCAAGAGCTTCAGAAAACAGGAGAGAAGCTTGCTGAAAAACTAGGTGTCGATGCTGAAGTTGCAGGCGTATTAATAGATGAAGGCTATACCAACCTTGATGAAATTGCTGAGGCAGAATCAGAGATTCTTTCTAAGATTGAAGAGTTTGATTCTGAGATGGTAGATGAGCTTCAAGAGAGAGCCCAGGATGCTCAGTTGGTTAAGGCATTAAATGATGCAGAAGCTTCAGAGGTTTTGTTAGGTGTTGAGGGCGTTGAAGATTCACTAGCACAAGCTTTGGTAGACGCTGAAATCAGTACAGTCGATGAATTGGCTGAGCTCTCAATTGTAGAGTTATTGGACATTCAAGATATTGGAAATGATAATGCTTCTGCTGTTATCATGGCAGCCAGAGAAAAAGAAGGCTGGTTTGACTAATTGATAGAGTTGATATTTAGTATTAATAACCGAAATATATAGGTAGAAATATGGCACATACTGTAGAAAGTTTATCAAAATTACTCAAAAAGTCACCTGATCAAGTTATTTCCATCTTGTTAGGTGCTGGTATTTCTGGAAAGACAGCAGAGTCAAATATTTCTGCCGAAGAGAGACAGATACTAATGTCAAGTTTGAGTAAACGCTCAGCAACAAAATCAAGTATCTCTGTATCAAGAAAAGCAACAAAACCAGCTACAAGCTCATCTACAGGCGGCGTTAAAATTCAGGTCAAAAAGAAGCGTGAAGTGCCACAATATCCACAATCCGAAGCGGTGGACGATGCTGCAGTTTTAAAGGCCAAAGAGGCTTTGGAGGCTGGCAGACTTGCTGAACAAAAAGATGAAGAGCATGATGCAAAGCGTAATGACATGGTGCGCCAGCAAAAAGTAAAGAATGAAGAATTACAGGCTCAAAAAACTCAAAGAGAAATAGCTGAGAAAGAAGAACAGGCCAAAAAAGACAAAGAAAAGCTTAACCCTGAGAAAGCTCAAGATAAAAAGAAAGGTCCAAAGAGGCTAAGGTCAGCATCAGACTCAACACAAAAGCGTAAAGAACTACATGTTGCAAAGCACAACCCTAATAGAAAGCTTAAGAAAAAAGAAAGAACACAGATTTCACAAAAGGTCCAAGATGAGCAAGCGCAACATGGTTTTCATAAGCCTGTTGAACCAATAAAACATGAAGTTTTAATTCCTGAAACAATCAAGATATCTGAATTGGCGCTTAAGATGACAACAAAGGCTGGAGAGGTTTTAAAGGTTATGATGGGGATGGGCGTTATGGCTACGCTTAATGATGTTGTTGATCAAGATACGGCTATGCTGGTTGTAGAGGAGATGGGGCATACCCCTATTGCAAGCAGCGAAGAAACGGTTGAAGACACCCTTATTCAGGAGTCTAATGATGATTCAGAGTCTACACCAAGACCACCTGTTGTTACCATTATGGGTCATGTTGATCATGGAAAAACATCTCTCCTTGACTATATTCGACAGTCTAAAGTTGCATCTGTTGAGGCAGGTGGTATTACTCAGCATATTGGTGCATATCAGGTTGAACAAAAGGGAAGTTTAATTACTTTCATCGATACGCCGGGACACGCCGCATTTTCAAAAATGAGGCTTAGGGGTGCATCAGCAACTGACATTGTTATTCTAGTTGTTGCCGCAGATGATGGGGTGATGCCTCAGACTATTGAGTCTATTAAGCACGCAAAAGATTCAAATGTTCCTATCATTGTTGCTATAAATAAAATTGACAAAGAAGGCGCAGAAATTGACAAGGTGAAACAAGTTCTATCAACCCATGATGTTATAGCAGATGAATGGGGTGGAGACGTCTTAATGGTTGGTGTTTCGGCGCATACAGGTGAGGGTATTGACGAGCTTCTTGAAAGCATTACCCTAACTGCTGAGATGTCTGAGATCAGCGCAGTTGTTGACAAACCAGCAAGTGGTGTTGTTCTAGAAGCTCGTTTAGATAAGGGCCGAGGCAAAGTAACGACTGTTCTTATTCAGTCAGGCACACTTAAAAAAGGTGATATCGTTATTGCAGGTCTTGAGTTTGGAAAGGTTAAGCAAATTATTGATGATAATGGGAAACCAATCAATAAAGCTGGGCCATCAACACCAGTTGAAATATTAGGTCTCTCAGGTGTTCCAGATTCTGGTGCTGAAGTGCTAGTTGTAGAAAGCGAGAGAAAAGCCAGGGAGGTTGCAGAGTTTAGGAAAACAAAAGATCGTGAGACTAAACTCCAGAAGCAACAAGCTGAAAAGATGGATAACTTTTTCTCAAAAATGGAAGAAGGAGAGGTTTCTACAGTTAATGTTTTAATTAAGTCTGACGTAAGAGGCTCAGCGCAGGCTCTTGTTGAGGCTTTAGAAGAGCTTTCAACAGACGAGGTCAAAGTCAAGGTCATCTCTTCAGGTGTTGGCGCAATTAACAATACCGATATTTCATTAGCGAGTGCATCCGAAGCAATTGTTCTTGGCTTTAATGTAAGAGCAGATGCGGTTGCAAGAAAAACAGCAGATACTGAGGGCGTTAGAATCGAATATTACAGCATTATTTATAACCTAATTGATGACATTAAGGCAATCATGGGTGGAATGTTAAGTCCAGAGTTGAGTGAAAATATTATTGGAATAGCAGGTGTGAAGGATGTATTTAGATCTCCTAAGTTTGGCGACATTGCTGGCTGTATGGTTGAAGAGGGTGTTGTAAGGAAAGATAGTCCAATTCGTGTTTTACGAGATAGTGTCGTGATTTATGAAGGTGAACTAGAGTCATTAAGGCGCTTCAAGGATGATGTGAAAGAAGTGAAATCAGGAACTGAGTGTGGTATCGGTGTTCTTAACTATACCGATGTCCAACCAGGAGACCAGATTGAAGTCTTTGAGCGAATCGAGAGAGCTCGCTCACTATAGGGGGCATATTCTAAATGCCGCAACAAGCAAGCTTTAGAGCAGAAAGAGTTAATGAGTTGATTAAGCGTGAGCTCGTTCTCTTGCTGTCGAATGGAACCAAAGACCCTAGACTAAAAGATGTCATTATTACAGATGTCATCGTGAGTCGTGACTTGACTAGTGCCAAAGTGTTTTTTTCTATTGATGATGCCTCTCAAAAGGACGTCAGTTGTTTGCTTCGTAAGGCGAGTGGTTTTTTTCGATCTTCACTATCAAAAGCATTAGACCTTAGGCACACGCCATCGCTCTCTTTTATTTACGATACTGCTCCAAATACCGGTGCTAGAATGGACGACCTTTTAAATAAGCTTTAAATCATTGGACAGTGTCTAGACGCATTAAAAAAGGTAGAGACATTAACGGAGTTTTACTTCTAGATAAGTCGAGTGGTTATAGTTCTAATTCTGCATTACAAGATGTTAAATACTTATTTAATGCCAATAAAGCAGGCCATACTGGTAGTCTTGACCCACTAGCGAGTGGCCTTCTTCCAGTTTGCTTTGGCCAGTCAACAAAGATCGCACAGTTTTTGCTTGATGGAGATAAACGCTATTTTGTGAGAGGCAAATTAGGCCAAGTGAGTGACACTGGAGACTCTGAGGGAGAGCTATCTGAGTATGGCTCTACTAAAGATGTGGACGAGCCTACTATTAAAAGTACCCTGCTCAATTTTGTTGGTGAAATTAAGCAAGTTCCACCAATGTACTCCGCCCTGAAAAGAGAAGGAACTCCTCTATACAAACTTGCAAGAAAAGGCATAGAGGTTGAAAGAGATGCCAGAGAAGTTAGTATTCATGAAATCGTTTTTAAGAGTTTTGATCGAGATATATTGAGTCTTGAAGTTTCATGTTCAAAGGGTACCTATGTTAGAACATTAATTGAGGATATTGGTAAATCATTAGGTTGTGGTGGCTATGTGATCGAGCTCAGAAGGACAGGGTTTGCTCACTTTGATATTACACAGGGAAAAACTTTTAAAGAACTCGAAGCTCTTAAAGAAGATAGCTTTTCTAATTTAGATTCAGTGCTTATTGGTGCTGATAAAATGCTTCCAACCTTAAGTAGTGTTTATTTAAATTTGGAGCAATCAAATAATATTAAGTTTGGAAGGAAAATAACATTTTCTGGTTTAGATATCGATCAAAAAGTTAAGCTTTATGATGAGCAAAAAGAGTTTATTGGAATTGGCCAAAGCAATAACTTGTCTGAAGTTTTACCTAAAAGGCTTTTTATAAAGTAGTACATATAAAATAGGAATAAGATGAAAGTTTTAATTATTGGATCTGGTGGTAGAGAGCATGCATTAGCTTGGCAGTGCTCTCAATTTGATGAAATTGAGCATGTATTTGTTGCTCCAGGAAATGCAGGTTCTGCTTTAGAAAATAAGATATCAAATATTCAGATTGACTCTGAGGACATTCCAGGGCTCATTAAATTTGCTCAGAGTGAGTCAATCGATATTACAATCGTAGGGCCAGAGGCACCACTTGTGCTGGGTATTGTTGATGAGTTTCATGACAAAGGTCTCTCAATATTTGGTCCGTCCAAGGTTGCCTCACAGTTAGAAGGCTCTAAAGCATTTTGTAAAGATTTTTTAGCTAGAAATAATATACCCACCGCTTACTATGAAGTTTTTACTAAAACTGCACCAGCCATTGAGTACGTAAGAGAGAAGGGATTACCCATTGTTATTAAGGCTGATGGGTTGGCTGCAGGTAAGGGTGTCATTATCGCAAATACATTCAGTGAAGCCACTCATGCAATTAATGACATGCTTGAGGGTAATCGTTTTGGAGAGGCTGGATCAAGGGTCGTTATTGAAGAGTTTTTGATAGGTGAAGAGGCAAGCTTTATTGTTATGGTGGATGGCAATAACATACTTCCGATGGCAACATCTCAAGACCACAAAGCTCGTGATAATGATGACAAAGGCCCTAACACTGGAGGCATGGGTGCTTACTCACCTGCACCAGTTGTTAGTGAGTCGGTGTTTAAAGATGCCATGGAAAAGGTTATAAAACCAACAGTTAACGCTATGAAGAAAGAGGGTATGCCCTACACCGGGTTTTTGTACGCAGGACTTATGATTGATGATAATGAAAAAGTAAAAGTGCTGGAATACAACTGCAGGTTTGGAGATCCAGAAACTCAGCCAATCATGATGCGCTTAAAATCCAATCTGGCGAAATTATGTATGGCAGCAACTAAAGGTAATTTAGATCAAGAACAGGCTGAATGGAATCATAAAACTGCTTTAGGCGTAGTGATGGCAGCTAAGGGTTATCCAGATTCTTACCATAAGGGTGACGCCATAGCCTTGCCGGATGCTTCATCTGAATCCAAAGTTTTCCATGCGGGTACAAAGCTAAAGGAAGGTAATATTCTAAGTAATGGAGGGCGCGTTTTATGTGCAACATCCCTTGGTGAAAGCCTAGAAGAGGCCCAAGAAAAAGCCTACAAGCTGGTCAATAAGGTTAACTGGGATGGGAGTTATTACCGAACAGACATTGGATTTAAGGGCATATAAGTGGCCACATTATGATCATCATTGGTGTTGATGAAGCTGGAAGAGGTCCATTAGTGGGAAGTGTCGTTGCTGCTGCTGTCGCTTTTCCTCCTGGGTTTCATATCGATGGCCTTACTGACTCAAAGAAACTGTCTGAAAAAAAGCGTGCAGAGTTTTATTTGCAAATAATAAACGAGTGTTATTGGGCTTCAGCTGAGTCTAACAGCATCGAGATAGATGAGATCAATATCTTGCAAGCTACAATGCTGTCAATGAAAAGAGCGGTCAGTGATTTACAGTATCAGCTCACAAGGCAAACAAAAGTGCAAGATTTTAAAGTCCTTGTTGACGGAAACAGATGCCCAGATGTTGACAATTGTGAGGCAATTATTAAAGGTGATTTAATTGAGCCTGTTATATCGGCAGCCTCAATCATAGCCAAGGTGACAAGAGACAAACAGATGAAAGAGCTTGATCAAATTTATCCTGAATACGGGTTTTCTAGGCACAAGGGCTATGGCACAAAAGAACACCTTGAAGCTTTGGCAAAGTACGGCCCTATAGACGGACAGCACCGATTTACATTTGCACCAATAAAAAGGTTAGTCAGAGCCTAGCTCGTAGAGTTGTTGGTTTAATTCATTCTGTTTAGCCTCTAGCTCAGCTTTTTTAGCCTCTAGCTCAGCTCTTTTCACGGCCGCTTCTTTTCTCTTGTTGTTTTTTTCAATTTCTTTAGCAGGCCTTACTAAAAGATAATTGAAAAGTTTAACCACCTTCTTCACATTTTTTGCTTTGCTCGCAACATTAGTTGCATGCTCCGCTTCTCTTTTGGTGACTGAGCCCATTAAGTATACGACCCCTCTCTCTGTGAGAACTGATACATGGCTTGGATGAAAGACCTCTTGATTAAAAAATAGTGTTTCAATTTGCACGGTAATCACACCATCTTTAGCCCGGTCTAAATAACTACTTTTTGCCATTACTTCAACCTCATTAATGAGTTGACTTATTTTGGCAGATTTGCTTTTAACGATGCTCTCAAGGTAGTCTCTCATATTATCGTTTGGCACCTCTCCAGTCATCAGTATTGCTTGATTGTAGACATTAAAATTAATATGAGCGCCTTCTAACATTGAGTCCTTTGAGACCAAGTTTCCTAAATCCATATATAGAGTTTTGTCATCTAATATCTCGCCCATTGTCCTTCGATCATTCGACATCGTTGCGACCGTTGTTACAGCCGCAGCACCTTGAACTATAGGAGAACATGAACTTAAGATTGAAGAAGTGATCATTATTGCGCACAAGATAATAACTTTTTTCATTGTTGCTCCTTATACCCAGTTTGATAAAGTGAAACAGATTTCATGCCATGTATTTTAAAGTAGATTCATAGCGTTATCACCCAAAGAGAGAGATAAATTTAAATATTAGTTATAACTAATAAAGCATAATACTACAAAGAATAATTATTAAAAAAAATATTATATGACTGAAAAGCTTTATATTGTCGCAACCCCAATCGGAAATCTGAGTGACATTAGCATAAGAGCAGTTGACATCTTAAAAAACGTAGACCTTGTTTTAGCTGAGGATACTCGGCACAGTAAAAAACTATTTGCTCATTATGAAATTGATACCCCTTTGAAGGCATTCCATGAGCATAATGAGAAAGATAAGACTGAAAAAGTCATTAATGAGATTAATGCAGGACAATCGATAGCGATGATTAGTGATGCAGGGACACCACTTATCAGTGACCCTGGTTATCATCTAGTCTCTAAAGCTAAAAAAGCCGGCATCGATGTTGTTCCAATTCCAGGTCCAAGCGCATTGATAGCTGCTATTTCTTCTTCAGGTGTTGCGAGTAGCAGCTTCACATTCTTTGGTTTTCTTCCATCTAAACCAGTCGCTAGATTAAAGCTCCTACAATCAAAGGCTAATCTTGATGAGACTATTGTTTTCTATGAGTCCCCGAAGAGAATTCTGTCAACTCTAAAAGATATGCTGGAGGTTTTTGGGGGGAGTCGTGAGGTGTGTCTAGCGAAAGAGATAACAAAATCCTTCGAGACAATTTTGACTGATAAATTGCCAAATTTAATTGAGTATCTTGAGTTTGATTCCGCTCATCAAAAAGGCGAATTTGTAGTTTTAGTCTCCCCCGCTGATAAAATAGATCGAATAGAAGCTGACAGCCAACTCGATAAATTATTACCAATATTGTGCGCTGAAATGGGCGCCTCAAAGGCTGCAAAGTTAGCAGCTAAGATTACAGGCATAGATAAAAAGCATTGTTATAAAAGAGCTACATCCTTATGAATAATTTTTACAAACACCATATTTTTTTCTGCAACAACGTTCGAACTAATGGCAAGCAGTGCTGCTCCCAAAGTGGTGCGAAAGAAATGTATCGTTATGCCAAGGACAAGTGCCGTGCCAATGCATCGCTGGGTGAAGGACGTTTTGGGGTCAGTGAGTCACGCTGTCTTGGGCGATGTGAAAACGGGCCCGTGGCAGTTGTTTATCCTGATAATGTTTGGTATCAATATATAGACGAAGAGGACATTGACGAGATTCTTGAGTCTCATCTTGAGGGCGGAAAAATAGTTGACCGCTTACTAATTAAATAATATTTTTTATTTCAGCTTTGACACTGCTTCAGCAATGTAAGGACTTAAGTTAGTTGCCATAACCTTAATACCCTGAGCATTTGGGTGCTTATAATCGGTCAGTAGTAGTTCTTTTTCTAATGCAACTCCATCCAGCAAGAAAGGCATAAAAATTAGGCTATGCTTTTTTGATAGCTCTGGGTAAATGCTATCAAATTCAGATTGATAATCTGGACCCATGCTCTCAGGTGAGAGCATTCCAGCTAATATCACAATGGCGTTATTTTTTTTAAATTTAGTAATTATTGTGTCAAGGTTGTTAGCAGTCAGGGCCGGATCAAGACCTCTCAACATATCGTTAGCACCCAAACATAAAATTACTATATTTGGTTTATCACCAAGAGACCAGTCTACTCTTGATAGGCCATTCTTAGAGGTATTTCCAGAAATACTGGCGTTAATAAATGTTAATGAAGGATCATTTTCTTTAAAACTTCTCGTAAGCTCTGAGGCTAAGTTTTCATTTTGAGGCAATCCATATCCAGCCATTAGACTGTCACCATAAAGCATAACTTTTAGAGAATGATCTGCAGATACAGTTGATATAAGAAATATAAGCATTGAGCCTAAAAATACTAATCTAAGGCTAATATTTTTTGAGATAATCATGGCCCGAATTTTATATTAGATTGAGTAATGAGTGCAGCGATACAGTTCAATAATGTTTCATTAAGTTACGGCGCAAAGGATGATGCCGTTGAGGTTTTAAAAGCAATCAATTTTTCAGTTGAGAGTGAAGAAGTAATTTCTATTGTGGGCCCAAGTGGTTCTGGAAAAACCTCAATTATTATGCTCGCCTCAGGCCTCGAAACTGCCACCAAAGGATCAATTAAAATTAATAGTCAGGAAATTGTTGGCCTTAAGGAAAACGAACTATCAGAAGTCAGAAGAAAAAATATTGGCATTGTTTTTCAGTCCTTTTATTTAATCCCTAATCTTACTGCCGTTGAGAATGTTTTATTGTCTCTTGAGGCAAACCAACAATATAATTTGGAAAAAGATGCAGAGAGACTGCTTGGAGAGTTTGGACTTTCACATAGACTTCACCATCTTCCTAGTGAATTATCTGGCGGCGAACAACAAAGAGTCGCGATTGCAAGAGCTTTAATTAACAAGCCTAAAATCATACTAGCTGACGAGCCTACTGGGAATCTTGACACAGCAAACTCAGAGAGCATGATGGACTTACTCTTTGATTACACAGAAAAAAGTAAGACCTCGCTTGTCATGGTTACTCATGATAACTCAATAGCTAATCGATGTGATCGCATCATTGAAATCAGGGATGGCGAGATTGTTTAATTTTAATCAATTCAAATTAATTAATAAGTATGCTCTAAGAGACTTCTCAAGAAGCTATAAAAAATTATGGGTTATTACCTCAACTCTTTTTGTTAGTTTATTGCTACTCTCATTAACTTTTTCAGTTAAAGAGGCTTTAAATACTGAAATAGCAAACAACTCTAAGGAGCTCTTGGGGGGTGACATTCAGGTCACAAGTGGGATAGACCCATTACCTGAGACTGTTATTGGTCAGCTGAGAGCTTTAGGAAAGGTAAGTACTTCAATTGAGTTTGCGACTATGCTGTCAAAGGAAGGTGAGTCCCCAGTATTTACAGAGCTTAGAGCTGTTGACAATAACTACCCACTTTATGGTGAGATTGAAACCTTACCTGAGAATGCATCCAAAAGAATATTCGCAAATACACAAAAGCCAACCGTTTTAATTAATGAGAGTATCCAAAATCTTCTAAATGTAAGACCAGGTGATGATGTTGTAATTATGGGCCAAAATTTTAAAGTTGCCGGACTTATTTCTTCAGTTCCAGATCTTGCTGAAAGCGCTGTTTTTGGGGAATTTGCAATGATAAGTAAATTAAGTTATCAGCAATTTGGACTTAGTTCAGGCGGCAGCTTTCTTGATCATGAATACAGAATCAAATTTAATCAATCATCTGAAAATTTAGATCAAGAGGCACAAGTAAAATCGATTGTTGCCTTTGATGAGTCAATCGTGACGAGTCTGCCTGGCGAGAGTGGTCAGAGTCTTAGCAGGGTAATAGATAACTTCTCGAATTTTTTAAATCTTATCTCGGTTAGTGCAATGATTATTGCGGGTATCGGAATAAGTAATACCCTTCTTTCTTTTGTTAATCAAAATAATACAAGCATAGCTGTAAAAAAATCGATTGGTTTTTCGTCAAGTTTTATTCAGGTGATGTACTTTTACGAAATTATCTTAATTCTCATTTTGACTTCAGTTGTTGCGTATTTGATAGGGGTCTTTAGCCCACTTTTAGCTAATGAACTTTTGCCCCAATCTCTTGGTATTGATTTGCAGCCAACATTTAGTCTTATTGGCTACCTCAACATATTCTTCATTGGGCTTTTGGTTGTCTTAATTTTCTCTATCCCCTCTCTGTATTCAATAAGCGAGATAAAAGCAGTCGCTTTATTTCGAAATACTTTCCAGCCAGTTAGCCTCAATTTCTCTTGGAAGAACATTTCCTTGTTGAGTGTCTTGGTATTCATTTTGACGGCTTATTTTGTGTTTCAAACTGAGCAAAAGTTTTATACAGTATTGTATTTTTTGGCGTTTTTTATTGCCATGCTTATTTTTTATGGTGTCTCAAAGTTATTAATTCGTTTGATAAGAAGTTCTTACAAGTTTTCAAGTAATAGCTACAGAATAGCCTATAGAAATATTGTAGCTAAGAAGTCACTAGCGCCAATTATGACCATCTCATTAGGCATCGGTCTTACTCTGCTTCTCACGCTGAGCTTCGTGGCAAATAACCTAAAAAAAGAGATTTCTGACAGCATACCGTCCATGGCTCCAGATTTGTTTTTTGTGAGCATTGATAAAGATATTCAAGGCGACCTTCAGTCATTTATTGAGGGCGTCGATCCAAATGTAGAACTCGAGTTTAGTCCAATGGCAAGTGCTTCTTTTATTTCTCTGAATGGTACACCTATAGAGGAGATCATTTCAGAGAGTAATAGGTCTGCATGGGTCGTTAGGGGTGACAGGAGAATCTCTTGGTCGGAGATGCCAAAACCTGATAACCCTATTGTTGAGGGCGAGTGGTGGGAGCCTGGAAACGAGGATGAGATGTTTATATCAATGGATAGCAGAGCGGCTTACGATCTGGGAATGAAAATTAACGACAAAATTACTCTTAATCTTCTAGGAAGGGATGTAACTGGTATTGTGAAAAACTTCAGGGAGGTTGACTACAGAGATATCTCCATCAATTTTGCAATCATCATCAATAAGGCTTTTGCAAATAAGCTTCCATATGAATATGTGGGAACACTAAAGTCCGAATTACCATCAAGTGAAATCTTAGCAACAGTTGTCGATAAATTTCCAAATGTATCTGCAATAAAGATTGACAGAATCCTATCTCAGGTTAGCGGTGTACTAAATAAAATATTCATAGCAGTGACTGCAATATCACTGATAGTTATTATTATTGGATTGATTGTCATTGTAAGTGCTGTAATAGTGCAAACAACATTCAGGCGCTATAACAACCTGATCTACAAAATATTGGGCGTGGACTTCCCAACAATCCTTAAGGCAATGACAATGGAGTTTGCAATTATATACGGCACACTAATATTCTTTGCGACCTCTGTTGCAGTTATAAGCTCTTATCTGGTTGTAGAGAACGCGTTGCAGTTGACTTGGCAATTTGACTTTGGACTAACCCTTTGGATTGTCTTGTCAACCGCAATAGTCTCGTTTGTTTTTATACTGCTTGCGAACCGAAGCATCTTTAGTCCAAAGGTTTATCCGCTCATTCGAAACGAGTAATTCTTTAAGTAGTGAGAGTCAAATTAGAGCAAACAGTTTTTGACTGAGCCTTTCTACATTCTCTTTAAGATTGCTGATCTTTGAATTATTATCAATTATATCGGTAGGAAGATGATCACCTAATTGGAAACGCTGCTCTCTACTAGCCTGTGCCATTAGCATGGTCTTTGCTTTTGCATTATCAATATTTTCCCTAGCAGTTAAACGGTTTATTTGTGTTTCAACATCACAATCGACAACGACAGCTCTATCAAACGGCCCCCATAATTCCTTTTCAACCAAGAGAGGGATGACTACAACCATAACACCTTCTTTAAAGCTCTCCATTGAAGACTTCATTTTTTGATGTATCTTAGGGTGTAATATTTGCTCAATCTTAGCCCTATTTCGTCCCTTTTTATAAAGAACATCTCGAAGATTTTTTCGATCAAGTGATCCGTCACTCAAAAGTATCGAATCACCAAAAGATTCTACTAGCTCATTAAGCCCTTCGCTTCCTGGTAGAACAACCTCACGAGATATTACATCTAGATCAACAATATGACAGCCATGTATTTCAAGTAAGTCACTCACTAAGCTCTTTCCTGAGGCAATACCTCCGGTCAGTGCTACTCTAAGAACTTTACTGGTCATATTGTTAAGAATTACTAGTATTAAAACTCAAATTTTATATCGAAATGAAGTTGAGACTATTGGAATGATAATATTATTACTCTAATTTGGTATTTAGCTTGACTTTTGAGGTAAAAATTTCGATAATAGGCGCTCTTTTTGGTTATGTAGCTCAGCTGGTTAGAGCACAGCATTCATAATGCTGGGGTCGGTGGTTCAAGTCCACCCATAACCACCATATCCCATAAGGCTTTCAGCCATTTCACTTAAACACTAAATATGATTTGGTACGCGTTTGGTACGCGTCTGAAAATGGAAATAATTATTTATTTAATAACTAAATATTAACTATCTTCATGTAAGCCATTGATTTAACTAGAAAAATATTCTCTATATTTCAAATCAATAGAAAAATCTACTATCCTTGGCATATTTATTTAGACTTTGATGCCTACGGGGGGAGCCCCTCTCGACATCTGAGATAGATATATACCCCCTCCCTCACACATCAAACGAAGTTTGGACTTTTATCCTATATTTTTTTTGATACTTAATTCATATTGACATATAATTAATTTACGGTTGTATCGCTTATGACTGTATCTGAAAAATCTGCCAAAGTTTAATCTAAGGCATTAATAAATATTATCAAAATCAAAGGAGAAAATGATATGTTAGGAGAAAAGATTGGTTCAATTTCCGGACCTGTAACAAAT